>Ga0268357_100299_pt1 | contig 71241 bp, 74 predicted proteins | sample BioMet10_FD_192466 | JGI IMG/M metagenome (GOLD analysis project Ga0268357, IMG submission 192466) | Sewage microbial communities from Oakland, California, United States - Biofuel 10 (Illumina Assembly) | ecosystem: Engineered > Wastewater > Sewage > Unclassified | place: USA: California... | reverse complement strand
TAATTAGATTCATTTGTCGACTTCCTTTATAGTAGTTTTTGTGGTGATTACACTATATCAGAAATCTTCAAATGAATCATTTCTTTTTTGTTTACTTATTCGGTCATTTCATTTTACAACTTTGCTATTTGTTATTTTTAACAAAAAAATTTACAGACTATCTGTCTGTAAAATATAGTTTTAATTTATGATTCTTTTCAATAATTGATATAAGAATCAATCCGAAAACATAACAAGATATTGCTTCTCCAAGACCTACCCAAAACATTGAAATAATAAAGGGTAAACCCAATGTATATTTTAGTATTGATCCAACTACCAAAGCATTTATTATAACTGGTGGCAAAGGTGCAAGATATTTTTTATTTTTCAGGCTGCTCTTTCCAATATAATAGGTAAATATTGCAGCAACTAGAGTAGCCAGCGAACCAAAAACTATGTCTATAATTCCATATCCGCCTACTAAATTTGCAATAATACATCCTATAAAAAGTCCAGCAATACTGAAGTAAGAAAAAAACGGAAGTATAGTTAATGCCTCAGCAATCCTTACTTGAATTTGTCCATAGCTGATAGGTGCTAATATTATTGTAAGAGTAGCATAAAGTGCACCAATAAATGCAGATAAAACCAGATGCTTAATTTTTTTACTATTGTTATTCATGATATTTCCCCCTAGTTTTTTTTATAGACAGGATGGTTTCGAACTGTCTAGATATAATAACCTTTTACATTTTAATACAAGAAGTTATTTAAGTCAAATGATATTTCATAACTATACTTTCTATTTATGCGAAAATAAACTATAATATAATGTGCAGTAAAAACTCAAGGAGATATAAATGTTTAATTATAAAAATATAGTAATGCCAAATGGAATAAATCTTATAACAATTAAAAAGGATACAGGGATCGTTTCAGTACATATGGGATTAAAAATAGGTTCTTTATATGAAGAGCACAACCAAAAGGGGATATCTCACTTTATTGAGCATATGCTTTTTAAGGGCACATATAATCGTGATAATGAAAAGTTGAATTCTGATTTAGAAAACCTAGGAGGAGAGTACAATGCATACACGGATCATAATTGCACAGTTTACAGCGCTACCGCACTTTGCAGTGAGACGGAAGAGATAATAAAGATTCTATCAGACATGATCCAAAACTCCTCATTTCCTGAGCAGGAAATAAAAAAAGAGAAGGAAGTTATTTTGTCCGAAATAAGAACCAGCAGAGACGATCTAGAGGAATACAGCTTTAAGAGGATAAATGAGATAGCTTATATTAACAGCCCATTAAAATATGAAACAATCGGTGAGGAAAGAACTATTAAAAAATTTAAGAGGGAAGAGCTTATAAGTTTTTATGAAAAGTATTATGTACCAAATAATTGTTATATTTCTATAGTTTCACCTTATGAACATGAATTTGTAAAAGATATGGTTTGGGAATATTTTAAGGATTGGAGTTATAAGCAATTTGTAAGACAAGAGGTAGTAATTGAAAAAAATCTTCCTGTAAACCAAGTCACCTTTAAAAAAAACATAGAGCAGAGCACTATAATATATTTATTTACTTTCCATGACATAACTAAGCAAGGAGAGCTGGCACTTAAAGTTCTAAATCATAAATTTGGAGAAAGCGCAAACTCTATATTATTCAGAGAATTAAGAGAAAATAAAGGACTTGCCTATGATGTTTATACTCACTTGGATTTAACGAATAAGGTTAAGACTTTATATATATATACAGCAGTAGGAGAAGAAAATATTTCTAAGGCACTTAATACAATAAACAATTGTATTGAAAGAATAAAGAATGAGAAAATAGTATTTGATGAAAGCACAATAAACTTGATGAAGAAAGTGTTAAACACTGCTGTTGCCTTTACTTTAGAGGACTCAACAGATATAGGGAACTATGTATTTCATCAAATGATAGAAGATGAATACATTTTTCAATTTGTAAAAGACATGGAACAACTGGAAAGTGTTAAAAAAGAGGATATATACGAAATAGCAAGAGCTGTATTTAATGATCCTACAATTCATATACTTAAAAATGAAAATTAGGAGTTTTAATTTATATGAATAATAAAATAAGTAAAATCGAAAATCAAAAGAATAATAATGAACGAGTAAACATCTATATAGATGGAGAATATGCTTTCTCATGCAGCTTGGAAATAGTAATTAAAAATAAATTATCAATCGATAATTTCGTTGATTCTATAAAATTAAAAAACATAATTGAGGAAGATAATTATTTAAAATGCAAGGGGTACGCTTTTAGAGTAATTGAAAGAGGAGCTAAATCAGAAAAAGACATGAGGAGTAAGCTTCAAGACAAAGGCTATGACTGCATGATCTGTGATAAAGTAATTAAACTTTTGAAGGAGTATGGATTTATTGATGATGAAAAATTATCTGATTCATATATTTCACAGAAATTAAAGTCAGAGGGATCAAATAAAATTAAAACATACTTATATAAAAAGGGCATACCTGAGGATATTATAAAAGAAAAAATATTCAATATTAATGAAGAAATGGAAGAAGAAACAGCTTTCAATTTAGCAGTTAAAAAGTATAATATATTAATAAAGACAGAAAAAGATACTAGAAAGCTTTATAAAAAAATAGGGGATTATTTACTGAGAAAAGGATATTCATATGAGATCTCAAAGAGAGTATTGAATAACATCTTGAATAACCCTAATAATGAAGATTATTGATTAAAATGGTGGTGAGCGGTGGATATGTTTGAGATAAATCCAATTACATTATTACTTTTATTATTATTTTTATACCCAATAATAAGAGGGTTTTTATTTAAATTTTCATCAAATGGATTAAAAGGTGATGTTGAAGAAACATATAGAAATATTTCCTTTATTACAGCACTGCTTTCAGGGGTTTATTTTGGAAAAAAAATATTTATATTTCATGATAAAGAGATTTACATGAGAATATATAATTTATTTCCTAAAAATACTCTAAAATTTATAGAGAATAATACGTTAGTAATATATGCATTTATTATGCCGATACTGGTTTATATTATATATAAATTATTTGTTTTTTTATTAGATATAATAAGTAGAATCACTATATATCCTTTAATAGATGGTATAGAAAAATTTTTATTTTCAAAGAAGAATATATTTAAAAGGTTTGCAGGAGCTACTTTTCAGATTCCTAAGGCTATATGTTATGTCTTGTTTGTGACATTTGCTCTTAATATTATCTCCATGGTTGCTCCGAATGAAAAATTAAATAATTATCTAGAAAAATCTTTACCCTATAAACAAATATGTGAAGAAGTAGTAATTCCTGTTACAAATTCTACATTGGCCAAAAAACTTCCTAGTATTATAAATGATTCCTTTAAAATAGTTATTAAGGACTCTGATTCCAGTCAAACCAAGCAAAATAAGCTTGGAAATACAATAATATATTATAATGGAGTTACTTTAGATGAGGGAGTAAGGTCAAATAGTAAGATAGATGAATTTTCAAAGACTCTTGCGCGTAAAGAAGCTACATCTTTTGGTAAGGCTAAAATTTTATATAATTGGGTTGGGAATAATATTTCCTATGACTATGATAAGGCAGACAAGGTACTGCATAATGATTTCAATGTAAGTTCCGGAGCAATACCCACCTTTAATACTGATAAAGGTATATGCTTTGATTACTCTTGTCTTTATGTTGCTATGTGTAGGGCAAACAATATTAAAGTAAGGTTGATTACAGGAGAGGGATTTAATGGAGTAAGCTGGGTGAGCCATGCTTGGAATCAAGTTTATATTCCAGAAGAAAACAATTGGATAAATGTGGATACAACTTTTTATAAAGGCGGCAATTATTTTAACAGCAAAAGATTTGAGCTGGATCATAAGGCTGCACAAATTGCCGGTGAATGGTAAAATACTTAGGAGAGATTTATTATGAGAAGAGTAAGTTCAAGAAAAATTAACAACAAGAAAAAATTAATAACTGTATTTTCTATAATGATAATTTTATCAATAGGATTTTTTGTAGGATACAAAATAGCTGAGTATCAAAATCCTACTGTAAAAGCAGACATTATTGCTAGTGATGAAATTATGAATGATAGAGAAGAAAAAACAGATCAAGTGATTTCACAGGAAGTAGATGAACAGATGGAAGTTATGAATGTCTATAAGCCGGATGGAAATAAGATTGCTTATTTAACATTTGATGATGGTCCATCTAATGTTACTCCTAAAATTTTGGATATTCTGAAGAAGAATAATATTCATGCCTCTTTTTTTGTAATAGGCAACCTGGCAGAGGCTAGAAGTGATTTGATAAAAAGAGAAGTTCAAGAAGGGAATAAAGTGTATAATCATACTTATACGCATGTATATAAAGATTTATATTCCAGTCCTCAAAGTTTTATTGATAATGTGAATAAGTGTAATGAAACTCTAAAGAATATATTAGGAGCTAGTTATAACAGTAAAATAATAAGGTTTCCTGGAGGTTCTTTTGGAAGTAATCTTGCACCTTATAGGGATGCAATAAGCAAAGCTGGATATAGTTATATAGATTGGAATTCATTAAGCGGTGATTCTGAAAGTAAGAGTTTACCTCCAGATAAACTTGTAGCGAGATTGAAGCAAACAGCAAAAAGCCAACATCTAGTAATACTTATGCATGACGCTAGTGGGAAAGATACAACGGCTCAAGCTCTTCAATCGATTATAGATTACTTAATATCAAATGGATATACTTTTAAAACACTTTAGAGAACTTTATTTTTTGGATACGTGTGTTTTTAAAATAATATCTATTGCATTTCTGCATTCATCATCTTTATTGTTAAGGCTCCAGGCTGTATTAAAATAAATTAACGCTTTTTTATTGTCCTTCATTACTGCGTGGCAGAAACCCAGATTAAAAAAGTATTTGCTATCTTTTTTTATAAGTAAAGCTTTTTTTAAGTAAATAATTGCATTTTCATATTCTTTTAGTTTAATAAAACAGACCCCTGCATTATAAAGGGATGCAGCTTCATTATCTTTCGAGTTTATCGCTTTTTTATACATATGAAGTGCATTTATATAGTTTTTAGAATTATATAATTCATTTGCTTCTTGAAAGTAACTCATTCTTCCTCCTAAAATGGTAATGGCTTAAAATTTATTTATGATTATAACCATTTAATGATCTTTTATACAAAATTTTTTTTCAAGCAGCTCTACGCCTTCGTACATTCCATAGGCTAAAACTGATAAAATTATTATACTGAGCATCACAGTATCTAATTGAGATACTTGACCTCCAAGTACAATCAGAAATCCTAAGCCTTCTTTAGCTACTAGAAATTCTCCCATTATTACTCCTACCCAGGAAAGTCCTACATTTATTTTAAGCGCAGAAATAAGTGTAGGTATACTGGCAGGAATTATCAAGTAGAATAGAATTTGAATTTTAGTAGCTCCAAAGGTTTTTAAAAGCTTAATTTTATCTTCATCTACCTCGTTAAAACCATTTAATACAGTTATTATTGTAACTATGATTGAAATAAGCAGGGCTACAAGAATTATTGCTGTGGTGCCATTCCCTACCCAGAATATTATTATGGGTGCCAGTGCTATTTTTGGCAGAGCGTTTAAAACTACAATATATGGGTCCAATATTTTTGATAAATAATCAGACCACCAAAGAATCACTGCAAATAATGTTCCGAGTATTGTACCAAGAGAAAATCCAATTACAGTCTCATAACAAGTAACCCATATATGTGTTAGTAAATTCCCTCCAGAATACAATAGAAGCAGATTTTTCCACATTCTTGAAGGGGTGCTTGTAAGGAACGGATCTACCCATCTAAGATCCCCTGATATTTCCCATAAGGCAAAAAAAGATATTAAAATAACTACTCTCCATGAAATAATTTTCAATTTTATCTTTCTTACATTTTTTAAATAATCCTCATGTTCCTTTTTTAAGTCCTGCATTAAACATTCAGCTCCTTCCAAATATCGTTAAAATATATTCTGAATGCAGGGTCCTCTCTACACTTTATTGGTGAATGATGAGGAATGCTAAAGGTAATTTTGAATATATTATTTACTTGAGCAGGTCGTTTTGATAAAACAATTACTCGATCCGACATGGCTATAGCTTCTGAGATATCATGAGTTACCATAATCACTGTCTTTTCTTCCTTTTTTATAATATTATATATTTCATCACTTATATTAAGTCTTGTCTGATAGTCTAGTGCAGAAAATGGTTCATCCAGTAATAATACCTCGGGGTCCAACGCTAAAGTTCGGATAAGTGCAACTTTTTGGCGCATACCGCCGGATAATTCATTTGGATAGTTAAATTTAAAATCATGCAAACCATAATTTAATAGTAAATTTTCTACTTTATTTTCATATTCTATTTTTGATTTATGTTGAATTTTGATACCAAGCATAATATTATCCCATACATTTATCCAGTTAAAAAGATGATCTCTTTGAAACATATATCCTAATTTTTTTGACATAGATATTACTTTTTCACCATCTATCAGGACATCACCAAAGGAAGCAGAGGTTAGGCCTGATATTATATTTAGAAGCGTTGATTTGCCACAACCTGAAGGACCAACTATGCTTAAAAATTCACCATCTTTAACAGAAAAAGTTACATTTTTTAAAGCTTGCACTGAGCTGTTAATTGTATGATAATTCATGTAAATATTATTTACTGAAACCTTATCCAAAATATCATCATCTCCTATCATACATTATTATATGTAATAAAGAGGAACGTTGTTATAACTAAAAAATGGACAATTGGGATAAAGTATAGTAATATTATTATGGAGTATAGATAAAATGAACTATTTATTTTTATCTGTACCCAATATTTGAGCAAAAGTATATAATGAAATAAGTGGTCATATAATTTATATGTATGGTTATTTTTTTACAAAAGCTTTTGCTATTTAGAAAATTATTGTAAAGGTGATATGAATTATGGGAAACGTATTTCACATGGGATTAGATGTAGGATCTACTACAGTAAAAGTTGTAATTTCTGATAATAACGACTGTGCAGTATACAGCAGTTACCAACGACATTTTTCCGATATTAAGAGTACCATAGTGAATGTTATTTATGAAGCTTATGAGCATTTTAAAGATGAAGATATAACAATAATGGTTACTGGTTCCGGGGGGTTGTCAGTTTCGAAATGGCTTGATGTTTCATTTATTCAAGAGGTAATTGCATGTACAAATACAGTAGAGAGGTATATACCAAATACTGATGTGGCTATTGAACTAGGTGGGGAAGATGCAAAGATTACTTTTTTCGATGGTGGCGTAGATCAAAGAATGAATGGAACATGCGCAGGGGGAACAGGTGCATTTATTGACCAGATGGCATCCCTTTTGCAAACTGATGCACAAGGTCTAAATGAATTAGCAAAAAATTATAAGTTTATTTATCCTATAGCAGCAAGATGTGGTGTTTTTGCAAAAACTGATATTCAACCACTTTTAAATGAAGGAGCAGCTAAGGAAGATATTGCTGCCTCAATATTTCAATCTGTTGTAAATCAGACAATTAGCGGTCTTGCCTGCGGAAAATCTATTAAAGGGAATGTAGCATTTTTGGGTGGTCCTCTTTATTTTTTATCAGAATTAAGGACCAGATTTATTGAAACACTTAAACTTTCAGAAAAACAAATAATATTCCCTAAAAATTCCCAATTATTTGTGGCTATGGGTGCTACAATAGCATCTAAAAAAGAAAAAAAGATCTCATTTAAATCTTTAATAGACAAACTTCCAAAATTGAGAATTCAAAATGAAGAACAAGTTCAAATTCTTAGGCCTTTGTTTTTAGATGATAAAGAGTACGAAGATTTTAAGACAAGGCACAATAACTATATTGTAAACAGAAAATCCCTAGAGGATTATTCTGGAGAATGTTTTTTAGGAATAGATGCAGGTTCAACTACCACAAAAGCAGCTCTTATAGACAATGAAGGGAATTTGTTATATTCATATTATGGTAGTAATGAAGGAAGTCCTTTAACCTCTGCAATTGGGATATTAAAAGAATTATACAGTAAGATTCATGATGGAATAAAGATAGTAAATTCCGCTGTAACTGGTTATGGAGAGGCATTAATTAAGTCAGCACTCTCAATAGATATTGGAGAAGTTGAGACTGTAGCACATTACAAAGCTGCAGATTTTTTCCAACCTGGAGTTGACTTTATATTAGATATCGGTGGACAGGACATGAAATGCTTAAAAATTAAAGATGGTGTAATTGACAGCATAATGTTAAACGAGGCATGTTCTTCAGGCTGTGGTTCATTTATTGAAACATTTGCTCATTCGCTGAATATTGGGGTAAAGGATTTTGCTAAGGCTGCAATCTCTTCAAGCAAGCCCGTGGATCTGGGGTCAAGGTGTACTGTATTCATGAATTCAAGAGTAAAGCAAGCTCAAAAGGAAGGGGCAAGTGTAGGAGATATATCTGCAGGACTTTCATATTCAGTAATTAAGAATGCTCTTTTCAAAGTAATAAAGATAAGAGATCCAAAGGAGCTTGGAAATAAAATCATAGTGCAGGGCGGCACATTTTATAATGATTCAATATTAAGGGCATTTGAATTTATATCGGAAAGAGAGGCAGTGAGGCCAGATATAGCAGGAATTATGGGGGCTTTCGGAGCAGCTCTTATTGCTAAGGAAAGATTCGTAAATGGCCAAGTATCAACACTGCTTGATGTTTCTAAGCTTGATAGTTTTAAAACAGAAGTTTCAATGAAAAGATGCGGAAAATGCGCCAACAATTGTCTGCTTACTATTAATCATTTTTCAGATGACAGAGAATTTGTATCAGGTAATAGATGTGAAAGAGGCGTGGGGGAAGAAAAGAATAAGGAAAATATACCCAATCTTTTTGATTATAAGTATAAAAGGATATTTAACTATATTCCTTTAAAAAAGGAAGAAGCAATTAATGGTACAGTTGGAATACCGAGGGTATTAAATATTTATGAAAATTATCCATTTTGGTTTACATTTTTTACAGAGCTTGGATTTAGGGTCGAATTGTCCCCAAGATCATCTAAAACAATATATGAACTCGGCATAGAGACTATTCCATCCGAGTCAGCATGTTATCCGGCTAAAATAACACATGGGCATATTATGAGCCTAGTAAACAGAGGAATAAAGTTCATATTTTATCCTTGTATACCATATGAGCAGAAAGAACAGGCAGGAGCGAATAATAATTATAACTGCCCTATTGTTACATCTTACCCCGAAGTTATAAAGAATAATATGGATGTAATAAGAGAAAATGATATAAAGTTCATGAACTGCTTTTTGCCAATAGATAATGAACAAAGGCTAATCAAGAGATTAAGTGCTGAATTGAAGGAATTTAATTTCTCAAAGGCTGATATAGCAACAGCGATTAAAAAGGCATATGCTGAAGACGGCAATGTAAAAAGAGATATAAGACACAAGGGCGAAGAGGTTGTGGAATATTTAAAAAAATCAGGCAGAAAAGGAATTGTACTTGCAGGGCGACCTTATCATATTGACCCGGAAATAAATCATGGCATACCTGATATTGTAAACTCCTATGGCATGGCAGTGCTAACTGAAGACTCTGTAGCACATTTGGGCAATGTTGAGAGACCCATTAGGGTTGTGGATCAGTGGGTATATCATTCTAGATTATATGCAGCAGCAAGTTTTGTGGCAAATGAAAACAGCTTGGAATTAATTCAGCTTAATTCTTTTGGATGTGGCTTGGATGCAGTAACAACAGATCAGGTTCAAGAAATATTGAATGACCATGAAAAAATATATACTGTTTTAAAAATAGATGAAGGAAGCAATTTAGGGGCTGCAAGGATAAGGATTCGTTCATTAAATGCCGCTATCAAAGAGAGGGATAAATCTAACTTTATTCCAAGTAAAGTAGCTTCTGATAAAAAAAGAATAGTTTTTACAAAGGATATGAAAAAAAATCATACTATTTTATGTCCTCAGATGTCACCAATTCACTTTGGATTTGTTCAGGAAGCTTTCAGAGCATCCGGATACAATTTGGAGGTACTGCCCTCTGTGGACAAAGAAGCAGTGGAGGAAGGTTTAAAGTATGTAAATAATGATGCCTGTTATCCTTCGATAATAGTTGTAGGACAAATAGTAGAAGCATTAAAATCAGGAAAATATGATTTAAACAATACATCTGTAATAATATCTCAAACCGGAGGAGGATGCAGAGCAACAAATTATATAGGATTTTTAAGAAAGGCATTAAAAGAAGCTGGACTTGAGGATATTCCAGTAATATCTGCAAATCTTGTAGGGCTTGAAAAAAATCCTGGATTCAGTTTAACTCCAAGTTTGATAAAAAGGGCTATAATGGCAGTAGTGTATGGGGACTTGTTTATGAGGGTCCTATACAGAATAAGACCTTATGAAAAGATAAAGGGGTCATCAAATATTCTCTATGAAAATTGGGTGCAAGAGTGTGCTAAAAATGTAAGAGATGGAAAACAAAGCACATTTAAGAGAAATATATACCAAATTGTTTCTGATTTTGACAGTCTTGAAATCAATGACGTTATAAAACCTAAAGTAGGTATAGTTGGGGAAATTTTAGTCAAATTCCATCCTACAGCAAATAATAATATAGTAGATATTATAGAAAAAGAGGGTGCAGAAGCCGTAGTACCGGATTTACTTGATTTTTTCCTATATTGTGCATATGATGCTAATTTTAAATACTATTATTTATCGGGAAAATTTAAGGATAAAGTATTAAAGAATGCTTTTATAGCCTTTGTAGAATACTATAGAAAGCATTTAAAAGAAGCATTAAGAAAGAGTAAAAGGTTTTATCCACCGGAGAGTATATACAAACTGGCAAAGGGTGCATCTGAAATTGTGTCCTTGGGCAATCAGACAGGTGAAGGATGGTTCTTAACTGCGGAAATGGTAGAACTTATAGAAAAAGATGTTAAAAATATAGTATGTATGCAGCCATTTGCATGCTTACCTAATCATGTTACTGGCAAAGGAATGATTAAGGAGCTAAAGAGGATATATCCTGGAGCTAATATAGCAGCTATAGACTATGATCCTGGGGCCAGTGACGTGAACCAGTTAAACAGATTAAAATTAATGCTTTCTGTTGCATTTAAAGCTATGAAGGAACAAAAGATCAAATTAGTAGATGAAATAAAAACTCAAGTTGTAGCAGATGACAAAAAGTAGAGGGTCTAGTACCCTCTACTTTATTTCACTTATAACCTTTTCTGCAAATTTAGTGGTTACAATTTTTGAATAGGCTGGTCTATTTGGCAATAAAGAACTATCATATGATTGGATTATATCCATAAGCCTGCTAAGGTCTTCTTCCTTTAAAGTTGGATTAGAGGCAAATGCATTTATACCTCTGTAATTTTTTACAACGGATACGATGATAGATTCATCGGTGCCAGGGAAAAATGATATAATAGCTTTTGCTACTTCTTCATCACTGTGTTTTTGGACCCATAGCTGTCCTTTATAAATAGCTCTCGTAAATTTTTCTATTGTATCGGAGTTTTTATCCATATATGACTTTGTTGAGAAGAAACAAGTATATGGAATTGTTCCTGCAGATTTTCCTACAGATGACACGATATAACCGGAATTATCCTTTTCAAGCATGCTTCCTGTAGGTTCAAATAAAGCCACATAATCTCCAGTACCTGCCTTAAAAGCTCCGGCTGTAGCAGTGTAGGCTATGTTTGTCAGTAATGTTACATCCTTGCCAGGGATTAAACCATGATTTCTAAGAACGAATTCTAATGTCATTTCAGGAACTCCACCAGGCCTCCCGCCTACTATCGTCTTTCCTTTAAGAGACTCCCATTTAAAGTTATTATCATCTGTTCTGCCAACTAAAAATGAACCATCTGTTTGAGTTAGTTGAGCAAATAGTATAGGGTAGTCTTCTTTGTTTTGGTTATTAATATAAATAACCTGCTCCGGACCGCAGAAGCCAATGTCTACACTACCGCTTATAACTTGCTGCATAGTTTTGTCTGCACCTTGTCCCGTTGTAAGGTCAATATTTAAACCTTCTTCCTTAAAAAAACCTTGATTTATTGCAGCATACATTGGGGCATAAAACACCGAACGGGCCACTTCGTTTAATTTAACTGTCTTTAATGAAGAAGATTCATTTTTGCTACTACATCCCGAGAAAAGTGCAACAGTAAAAATGAAAAAAATAAGCAACGATAAGGTATGGATATCTTTATTTTTCATAAAATCCTCCAAACTTTTTTGTTATCTATTTATATTATGATGAATGAACTCCAGAGGTGAAAAAAAGGGATAAAAAAAATACTTGACAGTTTTGTTTTAAAGAATATAATATTATTAATATGATATTGAAGCCTTGATAAAGAGGAGTAGGGAATTTGAAGTATTAAGAGAGGAAGGTTGACTCGCTGAAAGACCTTCTATATGGATTATCTTGAAGGTAGCTTTGGAGCTTTTTTGCTGAATTTGAGTAGGCAGAGACGGTTATCTTAACCGTTAAAATTATAAGAGCCTGTAATTTTTTGCAGGAAAAAAGGTGGTAACGCGGTTCCTCGTCCTTTTATGGACGGGGACTTTTTTTATTATAAAAAGGAGGAAAGTAATATGGATGATTCAAAGAATATTTTAAAAACTTATGATCCTAAGGAATTTGAAGAAAGACTTTATAGTATGTGGCAGGAAAGGGGTTATTTTACTCCTGAAATTGATAAGGATAAGAAGCCTTACACAATTGTACTTCCACCTCCTAATATCACTGGTAAACTTCATTTAGGTCATGCATTAGATGATACCATTCAGGATATTATCATAAGAACAAAGAGGATGCAGGGATATAGCACCTTATGGCTGCCGGGGCAAGATCATGCCAGCATTGCTACAGAAGTAAAGGTAGAAAATGAACTCTTGAAAAAAGGCTTAAAGAAAAGAGAAATGGGCAGAGAAGCCTTTTTAGAAAAAGTTTGGGAATGGTCAACAGAATATAGGGAAAGAATAAGACAGCAGGTTAAAAAACTTGGATGTTCTGTTGATTTTACAAGAGAAGCATTTACCATGGATGAAAAATTAAACAGAGCTGTAAGAACTGTTTTTGTAAAATTATATAATGATGGGCTTATATATCAGGGGAATAGAATAATTAACTGGTGTCCAAAATGTAAAACTGCTATTTCAGATGCAGAAATTGAATACAGCGAACACGAAGGACATTTCTGGCATATTAAATATCCTATAACGGGAACTGATGAATTTGTTATTATTGCAACCACAAGGCCAGAGACAATGCTTGGTGATACAGCTATTGCGGTAAACCCTAAAGATGAAAGATATGCAAAATTAGTAGGAAAAACAGTTGTTCTTCCACTTTTGAATAAGGAGATTCCAATTATTGCAGATGATTATGTAGATATGGAATTTGGAACCGGTGCAGTTAAAATTACTCCGGCTCATGACCCGAATGATTATCAGGTTGGAAAGAGACATAATCTTCCTGAACCCAATATTATGCATGAAGATGGAAGCATTAACCTAAAGGGGAGCAAATACGACGGACTTGACAGATATGAAGCAAGAAAATTAATTATAGAAGATCTTCAAGCTCAGGGATTGCTTCTTAAGATAGAAACTCATAATCATAATGTGGGTTGTCATGACAGATGTGGAGTTGTTATTGAGCCTATGACATCAAAACAATGGTTTGTTAAAATGGAACCATTGGCAAAACCTGCAATAGACGTGGTTAAGAATAAAACCATTAAATTTGTTCCAGAAAGATTTGATAAAACATATTTCAATTGGATGGAAAATATTCAGGATTGGTGTATTTCAAGACAATTATGGTGGGGGCACAGGATACCTGTTTGGTACTGCCAGGATTGCGGTGAAGTTATAGCATCTGTTGATCCTATTGAAAAATGTACAAAATGTAACAGCAAAAACATTAAACAGGAAAATGACGTTTTAGATACCTGGTTTAGTTCTGCACTTTGGCCATTTTCAACCTTAGGTTGGCCTGATGAAACACCGGATTTAAAATATTTTTATCCTAACAGTACTTTAGTTACAGGGTATGATATCATTTTCTTTTGGGTTGCCAGGATGATTTTCTCTGGATTATATTGTATGGATGATATCCCTTTTGATAATGTTCTTATTCATGGAATTGTAAGGGACTCAGAGGGAAGAAAGATGTCTAAATCCTTAGGTAATGGAGTAGACCCTATAGAAGTAATTGAACAGTATGGTGCTGATGCATTGAGATTCACTTTGATAAACGGGAATGCACCAGGAAATGACATCAGATACTACCCTGAAAGAGTTGAATCCGCAAGAAATTTTGCAAATAAAATATGGAATGCTTCAAGGTTTGTACTTATGAATCTCGATAAGGAATTGATGGATAAGTACAGTGATTGTAAAAATTATACTGTAGCGGACAAATGGGTACTTTCAAAGGTAAACACACTTGTTAAAGAGGTTACTGATAATATTGAAAAATTTGAGCTTGGTATTGCCTCACAAAAGGTTTATGACTTTATATGGGGAGAATTCTGCGATTGGTACATTGAACTCGTAAAGCCTGTATTATATGGAGATTCGGAGGAAGCGAAGGGAGTAGTGTTTAATGTAATATATGATACACTATCTAGAAGCCTACAACTTTTACATCCATTTATGCCGTTTATTACCGAGGAAATATTTACTCATTTAGAAACGGGAATTGAGTCTATAGCAATATCTAAATGGCCAGAATATGACGAAAAAGCTTATGATGAAAAGTCTGAAAAAGAGATGGAATATATTATTGAGGCAATAAAATCCGTTAGAAATGTTAGAACAGAGATGAATGTTCCACCATCAAGAAAAGCTAAGGTTTTGGTTTTTGTTACAGAAAATGAAGCTAAGGAAGCCTTTGCAGAAGGTGAAGCATATTTTATAAAATTGGCTTCAGCCAGTGAAGTAGAATATATAAATAGCAAAGATAGTGTTCCTGAAAATGTAGTGTCTGTGGTTTCAAGAGGGGCAGAAATGTTTATGCCTATGCTGGATCTTGTAGATGCTGAAAAGGAAATTGAAAGATTGAATAAGGAAAAAGACAATCTTGAAAAGGAAATTGAAAGAGTAGAAAGTAAATTAAAAAATGAGAAATTCGTAGCTAAGGCACCAAAAGAAGTGGTGGAAGAAGAAAGACTTAAAGGTGAAAAATACAAAGAGATGCTGGAGGCAGTAATTTTAAGATTGGAAGCATTTAAGTAAACTAACAATATAAATATAAGGTTGGGATATTATGAATTATGAAGCTGCCATGGCATATATTGAAAACACAGCTAAATTTGGAAGTAACCTGGGTCTTGAGAGAACAGAAAAGATACTAGAGTTTTTAGGAAACCCACATGAAAAAATAAAGTGTATTCATGTGGCGGGAACTAATGGTAAAGGGTCAACTTCTGCTATGATAAATAAAATATTAATCCAGGCAGGATATAAGGTGGGGATGTATACATCCCCTTATCTCGAAGAATTTGAAGAGAGAATACAAATTAATGGAAATAATATTGAAAAAGATGAATTGGCTTATATTGTAACACAAGTATCGAAAGCCGCTGATAAGGTCATAGAACTTGGGTATGACCACCCTACTGAATTTGAAATAATAACCTGTGCAATGTTTTTGTATTTCAGTACTGCAAAAGTAGATTTTGCAGTAGTGGAGGTAGGGTTAGGCGGAAGATTGGATTCTACAAATGTTTTGCATCCAATTTTGAGCATAATTACCTCAATAAGTTTAGATCATACTAATATTCTAGGGGGAACATTTCGAGAAATTGCATATGAGAAAGCAGGAATTATTAAAGCAGGAGTTCCTGTAATATCATATCCTCAAAACAGCGATGCCGAAAAAGTAATAAGCTCCACCTGCGATAATCTAGGATGTGACTTAACAAAAGTTGAGCTTGATTCAGCTAAATTTTTGGGAACTAATGGGTTTTCACAGAGGGTTAAGATTAATACTGGAAAAGACATCTATGAATTCAATCTTTCTCTTTTAGGAAAGCATCAACTTGTGAATTGTTCCGTTGCAATTTCGGCTATAGAGAGGCTGATTCAAATTGGAGTTAAAGTGAGCAAGGAAAATATTACAGATGCTTTAGGAAAGGTGAGATGGATTGGAAGACTTGAAGTATTAAAAGAAGCTCCTTTAGTTGTTATAGATGGTGCTCATAACATCGGTGGTATTACTGAACTTAAGGAAAGTGTTCATGCTTATTTTAAATATGAAAGAATGATACTAATAATAGGTATACTTAAGGATAAGCAGGTTGAAGACATGATAAAAACCATCGTGCCCGGTACTTATAAGGTTATTTCGGTAACTCCAAACAGCTGCAGGGCAGAAAATTCTGATGAATTGAACAAAATAATAAAAAAATACAATAAGAATTCTGAAGCCTATGATGATTATTATTCAGCATATAAAAAAGCACTTGAAATTTCAGAAGAAAATGATTTGATTCTTGTATGCGGATCCCTTTATATGATAGGCGATATGAGAAAAATAATAAGGACTTGGCCATAAAGCCAAGTCCTTAGCTACTTTTTGACAACTAATTCTTCCAGTGCTTTCGCAAACTGATCAGGGCAGGAGGTTTGTTTTGAGCCACAAGTACCACCTTTGAGCCTTTTATAAGCTTCATTTACATCCATTCCTTCTACAAGACTTGCAATTCCTTTAAGGTTACCCTCGCATCCGCCAAAAAAATGTACGTTTTTTATTTTATTGTTTACTACATCAAAGTCGATCTGTTTTGAACAGACTCCTTTAGGTAAAAATGTATACATGATATCACCTCGAAATAAATTTAAGCATATTGATATTATATACAAATAACAATGTTTGCTCAAGTAATTTTATAATCCAAAACAGCTAAAGCAACATATTATATCTGTGAGGAGGTGGGAAAATGAACTCATTGTTTGTATGTAATACTTCATCTGATTGTATATCAAAAATAAATTTAGATATATTTAAAGAGATTTGCAGGATAGATTTAAAAGGATCAGGAGATAGCAAAATAGGACCTCATGGAATATGTAAATATAAAAATAATATTATTACTGCAAATAGTTACAGTAATAATGTATCTTTAATAAATATAGAAGGAGAAATTAATATTTCCCACAAGTTTATTGGTATGCACTGTAATGATGTGGTAGCCTGTGATAAGAAAGCCTTTGTTATATGCGGCGATCTAAATAGTGTAATTGTATTGGACTTAATTACAATGAAAATGATCGAAGTTATACCTTGTGGGAACCAACCCCACAGTATTTCAATAAATGTTGATAAAAAGATTCTTTTGGTATCAAATATTAATAACGACAGTATAAGCTTAATTGACATAAAAAACAGGAATAATTATTTTAATATAAGAGTGGGGGCATATCCTACAAAAGCGATATTTACTTTAGACGGCAAGTCAATTTTGGTATGTGAAAGTAATATTGGCTCTGATTACAAAGGATGTATTAGTATAATATCTTTAAAAAGTCTTAAAATAGTCCATAGAATCCCTGTGGGGAATTCTCCCACAGATATGTATTGTGACGAAAATTTTTTATATGTTTCAAATTTTGGAGATGGTACTGTGAGTATAATTGACATAAATAATTACAAGGAGATAAAGAAAATTATTGTTGGGGGAATGCCTAGAGGAATAATTTCATTAGGGCATAATTTATATATAGGAGACAACTATAATAATCTTCTTATAAATGTAGACTATACAAATGAGGGTAAAAAAAACATACCTATAGGAGGTGAACCTACAGGCATGATATTGGTTTAAGTAGCATTATCCGTTAGGATATTTATAATTGAATTGTAAAGTTCGGAGCAGTTGCTTTTCCACTTTGCACATAGATCACGAGCCTGTTTATTTGATGCAACATTTAATTTTATATGGATTAATATTGTTTCATTTTCAGTGGCCTTTAGATTAACAATATAATTGTCCTTATGATCAATTGTGTAATCTGCAGAAACAGTAACTTCTTTTTTAATTTTTTCTAAATGTTCTTTGATATAATCATCCACAATTTCACTTTTTTTATCTGAAATTCTAGCACCAAAAAGCTCCAGAACCTTTATGCCCTTTTCTGATATTATAAGCCTGTTGCTGCCGCCAACATTTGTATATTTTATAAAATTTGATGTAATTAATTCGGAAATATACTGCTGCAAAGTAAAATAATTGATCAGATTGTTTTCTAATACTATTTCAGTAATTTGTGTATTTGAAATCGGGAACTTTATTTTATTCATCATGTAAAGTAGAAGAAGTTTATTTTCTGCTAATTCCAAAGTATCTTCAAACATTATATAAACCTCCTGTAAGAGATAATAATAATCATAAAATATTATAACATAAAAATAAATTTTTGTAATATTTATAGGGAGTTAATACTATATAAATTTATAATGAGTTTTTTTCAGGAGGTTAATTTTGAAACTAACAAAAAAAATATTTATTGCATTTGCACTTATTTTTGTATCGGTGGTATCCTCAATAATAGTGAAGGAGGGTTATATTGGCGTACTTTCAAATAATAAAGCCCTTCCGATTTATTCTGTAGAAACAAAAGATAAACGAGTTGCCATTACATTTGATGTAAGCTGGGGAGAGGATAATACGGATAAAATATTAGATATTTTAGATAAATACCATGTAAAGGCAACTTTCTTTTTTGTAGGAGGATGGATTGATATGTATCCAGATAAGCTAAAGGAAATTTATGATAGGGGCCATGAACTTGGCAATCACACTGATAGGCACCCTGATCTTACGAGAATTACAAGAGAAAAAATAATAAAAGAGATAGCGGTTAATGATGCAAAAATTATGAAAATAACTGGTTTTGAACCAAAGCTTTTCAGATGTCCTGAAGGAGCTTATAATGATTCGGTAATAAAAACCATAGAAGATACAGGTCACTATGCAATCCAGTGGGATGTGGACAGTATTGATTGGAAAGAAGAAGGGGCAGATTTAGAGTTAAACAGAGTATTGAAAAAAACAAAACCAGGTTCAATTATTCTATTTCATAATAATGCAATAAATACTCCTCTTAATCTGCCTAAAATAATAGAATATTTTCAAAAAAATGGTTATGAATTTGTAAAGGTTGGAGATTTAATTTACAAAGACAATTATTATCTGGATTATAGTGGAAAACAATTTAAAAATAATTAATTATTTATTTAGAATAATATGGAATTATTAGAAGGAATTTTAGAAATAATATAGAATTTGTATTATATGTAAGTATAATTTAATGTGGTTAAGAATAACTATAAGATGAAAAGTAATTTAGAAACTAATGGAAAGAGGGGTTTTTTATGGACAATTTATTGCTAAATAATAAAATTTACTTGGAAGGTGAAGTAGTTTCCGAATTGGAGTTTAGCCATGAAATGTATGGAGAGGGTTTTTATACATTTTATATGGATGTCCAAAGATTAAGTGACACTAAGGACAAGTTGTTTATAACCGTTTCTGAAAGGCTCATTCAGGGCTTAGATCTTTCATGCTCAAGTTTTATTGTAGTTGAAGGCCAGCTAAGGTCTTATAATAAATTTATGGATGGCTGCAATAGGCTTATATTGACAGTGTTTGCAAGAAATATTGAACCTTGTACGGAAAAAAGCAAAAATCCAAACCAGATTTATTTAGATGGGTATATTTGTAAGCAGCCTGTATATAGAACAACACCTTTTGGAAGGGAAATATCTGATATGCTTGTTGCAGTAAATAGGGCATATAATAAATCTGACTACATACCTACTATTGCCTGGGGAAGAAACTCCAGATTCTGTCAAAATCTATCAATAGGAGAGAATATAAGAGTTTGGGGAAGATTGCAAAGCAGAGAATATCAAAAGAAGGTTTCCGAGGAAGAAGTAAAGAAAAAAATAGCTTATGAAGTATCCATATCTAAAATGGAAAGAGTAGAAGAAGAAAAAGTGGAAGAAGAATAGTACAAAAAAGTGGCTATTTTATTGTTTAAAATAGCCACTAGGTTTTATTATTTTCTTAAATCATCTAATAATTTTGTTTTGTCCTTTGTCTTATCATCTACATTTTTTATTATTTTAGCTGGGGTACCAGCTACCACTACTCCGGGAGGTACATCTGAAACTACTACAGCACCCGCAGCAACCACAGAACCATTTCCAACTTTAACACCCTCAAGAATAACTGCATTTGCACCAATCAAAACGTCATCTCCGATTTCGCAAGGTTCTTTACTAGGTGGTTCTAATACCCCTGCAACCACAGCACCTGCGCCCAGGTGAACCCTTTTGCCAAGTTTACCTCTTGCACCAACTACTGCATTCATGTCCACCATGGTTCCTTCGCCAATTTCAGCTCCGATATTTATTACGGCCCCCATCATTATAACAGCATTTTTATGTATTACCACCTTATCTCTGATTATTGCGCCTGGTTCTATTCTTGCATCGATATTAAGCATATCGATAAGTGGTATTGCAGAATTTCGCCTATCCTGTTCAATCCTGTATTTCTTAATTTTGTTTTTATTTTTATCCATCAAAGCTTTAATCTCTGCACCTTCACCAAATAGTATATAGAAACCTGTAGCATTGTAGCTTTCTATATTTCCAAAATCGCAATTACTTAAATCTCCTTCTAAGTATACTTTAAAAGGAGTGGATTTTTTAGCATCTTTAATATATCTTGCTATTTCATATGGATCGGTTAAATTGTAACTCATAAGTATCCTCCCTTAGTTCGATAATTATTTTAATTATTAATAACATTATAATAAATAAAATTTATTAATAAAAGGGGTAGCGCTATATTTGTTGTAACAAAATATTATAAAATAAATAATTTAATAGTATAGTACTTAGAGAGGTAAATTAATGGATTATGAAGTTAAGGACTGTATAGATGCAGGAACCGAATATTGCCCATGTCATCTTGCTGAGACCGGAGACTGTATTTTATGCTCGCAGCTTTCAGGCAAAACCTTTTGTGATTGTATAAACTGGAAAGGTGTTTGTATTTATCAGGAATACATTCTTAATGGGAATAAGGCAAACAGTATGCGAAAAAGCTGCAAGTGTAAAGTTGTAAAAAAAGAAATGCCCGAGGAAAATCTAATTATTTATACACTAAAGGCGCCTCACAGTGTGGCATGTAATCTTACACATCCAGGGAGTTATATTTTTGCCAGGGACCCTAAAACTATGGAATATTATGACACACCATTATCCATCATGGAAGCGGATACAGAAGAGAATAAACTAAAGATTGCAATTGAAAAAAGAGGAATTAAAACAAAAACCATTTGTGAACTCAATGAAGGTGATGGGCTTTTAATTAGGGCACCGTTTTGGAATGGAGCACTTGGATTAAAAAATATTTATAATGCAAAAGGAGGTACTTCTCTTATTATCTGTAGGGGAATTGGAATTGCACCAGGAATTCCTGTTATAAAAAAGCTTCACTCAAACGGAAATAAAATAATAACAATATTGGATAGTACCCCTTTTAAAAATATTTTTGGTGTTGAATATTTAAATATGTTTAAAGCTGATGTTTATAATTGTGAAACATTGTATCAAGGTTCCTTGTCTGAAGAATTTAAAAAGTTAATTATAAGTATACTGAATACTGAGAATATAAATCTTATACATTGTGGAGGGCCAGATATTTTAATATATGAATTACTGAATTTTATAGACGATTCAGTTAAATTCTCCTGTTGTAATAATTCCAAAATGTGCTGTGGTGAAGGGATATGTGGTACTTGCAGCACTAGATATAGAAAACATGTTGTAAAAAGACTGTGTAAGGTGCAGGTTGATCCAAAGTATATTTTTAAGGGAAGAAGATTGATTTAGATAATAAGAATTTTAAGGGAGATTTTTTATGAAGGTAATAATTATAGGTGGAGGCTGGGCTGGATGCAGTGCTGCTATAAGTGCTGCAAAAACAGGAGCAGAAGTTGAAATTTATGAAAAAACAGATATGCTTTTAGGACTGGGCAATGTGGGTGGAATAATGAGGAACAATGGTAGATACACTGCAGCTGAAGAGTTAATTAATCTTGGTGCAGGTGATTTGATAAATATTACAGATACAAACTCTAGACATAAGAATATAGATTTTCCTGGTCATGCTCATGCTTGGCTTTACGATGTAAATAAAATAGAACCTGCAGTTAAGAATCATTTAAAAAAACTTGGGGTTAAACTTAATATGATATCCAGAATAGTTGATGTAGAAAAAATAGGTGATGAGATTACAGGCATATATACTGCGGAAGGAAATTTAATTAAAGGAGATGCATTTGTTGAAACCACAGGTTCTACAGGCCCTATGGGGAATTGTTTAAGGTATGGTAATGGATGTTCCATGTGTGTATTAAGATGTCCTGCCTTTGGACCTAGGGTAAGCTTAAGTGCAAGAGCAGGTATCGATGATCTTCAGGGAGAGAGAGATGATGATGTGTTTGGAGCATTCAGCGGCTCATGTAAATTGTGTAAGGAGAGCATAGATGAAATTATAATTAAAGAATTAGAAGAGAAGGGAGTAGTAGTATTAAAGGTTCCGGATGAGGATGTGAATTTAGACAAACTAAAAGCTAAGGTATGTCAGCAGTACGCATTAAAGGAATATGCAGAAAATATAGTTTTGCTTGATACGGGACATGTAAAATTAATGACTTCATATTATCCTCTTGAAAAGCTGAGAAAAATTAAAGGGTTGGAAGGGGTAAAGTACATTGATCCTTATGCAGGAGGAAAAGGTAATTCAATAAGATATCTTTCTGTGGCACCAAGAACTGATGACATGAGAGTTAAGGGAACTAAAAATCTATTTTGCGCTGGTGAAAAAAGCGGCCTATTTGTAGGTCATACTGAAGCAATTGCAACCGGTGCTATAGCGGGACATAACGCTGTTAGGAATTATTTAGGCATGACTCTGCTAATTTTGCCTAAATCTACAGCAATAGGTGACCTGATTTTCTATGCAAATGAAAAAATGAAATCAAAAAAAGGCAGAAGGAATAGATATACTTTTGCTGGAGCTGAGTACTTCAAAAGGATGCAGGAAGCAGGTCTTTATTCTATAGATAATGATGAAATAAAAAAGAGAATTGAAAAATTGGATCTAATCAATGTTTTTGATCAAAAACTTGTATAGATAAAATAGAGGGGACTCCCCCTCTATTTTATACAGTTTCTTCCGTTGTTTTTGGCCAAATATAATGCCTTGTCTGCTAAATCTATGCACTTGAAAATATCATTTCTTTCATAAATTGTAAGAGTTGATACACCTAGACTTATTGTAAGATATTTGTTAAAGTTAGAGCTTATATGGGGTATTTTTAAGTTTAGTATTTCATATTTAATTCTGTCAGCAACTTTATAAATATCATCTTTATTTGTATTAACAGAAATAAAGACAAATTCTTCACCGCCATATCTTGCAGCAAAACTTATTTCTTTGTCCACAAAAGAATTTATTGCCTGGGCTACTGAAATAAGGGCTTGATCTCCCAAAGTATGTCCGTAATAGTCATTAAATTCCTTAAAATAATCAATATCCATCATTATTACTGAAATCGATGATTCCATTTTAATAACATTATTACAAATGGAATCAATATGTTCATTAAAACCTCTCCTGTTTGGTATTTTTGTAAGTTCATCAATCAGAGAAAGTTCCATAAGTTGTTTATTTAATTCTTTTAATTCTTCTTTAATTTTAATATTCTTCTTTATCTCTATTTTCAACAAATTGTTGCTTTTAAAGTAATTGTAGTAATTAAAATATAAAATTCTTGAAGCTATCCAGGATAATATACAAAATAATGTTGTGTTTATGTAATGCCCAATTAAAACATCTTTTGAACTTTGAAAAAATGGAAGCCCGATAAATAATGTTAATATTGATAAAAGATAGGGCAAAATCATTTTCTTATAATCAAAATAATATATAACTGAACATACAATCATGTTGACCATAAAAGCCATTACCTGACCATAGAGTTTTTGATCCATCAATGAAATAACTGAACCCCAAGTCATATTGAATGTTATATAGAAAATGATAGATATTTCTATAATATTATATTTATCCCTTGTAATGTGGGATAAATATTTTTTAATAAAAATAAAAAATATAATATTAATTATAATCATTAAAATATACATATAAAGATAGTAATCAAAATGAAATCTTTTGTCTACACCTAGCTTGGAGGTGATAATATCAATAATTGACAAAACCAATTCTAAAGCAACTAATATCCATATCTGTATTTTTGATCTATTAATATTTTCAATTAAGGTACGTTCTCTAAAAATATCTTTTTCTTCATTGTTAAGATTGATGTAATTAAGTAGTTTCATGGATACCCCTTTTATGTTAAATAATATAATTTCATTTATATTATAAAGTCTTTAAGTGTAGTATTACAATAGAAATGGAGTTTTATTACTTTTATTAATTATTAAAAGATACTATAATATAGAAATAGTGTTTAGTGAGGAGGAGTTTTAGTGAATAATTTAAGTGGTAAAGTGTCCGATAAAGTAAATAGTATTGAAATTTCAGGAATAAGAAAGTTTTACAATAAAGTTGCAAATTATCCTAGTGCAATTTCATTAACTTTGGGTCAGCCAGATTTTGACGTCCCAGTAAAAATAAAAAATGAGATGATTGCATCAATTAATGCGAATAAAACTACTTATACATCAAATGCGGGTATAATTGAACTTAGACGGGAAATATGTACATATTTAAGCAGCTTTAATATACAATACAATCCTGATGAAGTTTGTCTTACTGTAGGTGGCAGCGAAGGCCTCATGGATGTTTTTATGTCATTATTAAATCCGGAGGATAAGGTCTTAATTCCAACTCCAGCTTACCCTGCTTATGAAAGCTGCGTTAATCTGATTGGTGGTAAAATTGTAAATTATGAGTTAAATGAAGATTTTTCAATTAATTTTGAATCACTTGAATGCAAAATAAAAGAAGAAAAACCCAAATTAATGGTGGTATCCTATCCTAGCAATCCTACAGGGGCTGTATTATCAAAGGATGAAAGCATAAAATTACATAATATTATTAAGGAAAATGATATTATAGTAATCAGTGATGAAATATACAGTTCATTATGTTTTAACGAAGATTATTATTCAATTACCCAATTTGAGGACATCAAAGACAAGGTTATTTTGGTTAGTGGATTTTCAAAGATGTTTTCGATGACAGGATTGAGGCTTGGCTTTGTATGTGCTGTAGAAGAATATATGGCTTCGATTATTAAGGTTCACCAATACAATGTATCCTGTGCACCTTCCATAGTTCAATGGGGGGCTTATATAGGGCTCAGAGAATGTATGGATGATGTAGATTACATGAAAAGTGAATTTATTAAAAGAAGAGACTATCTTTACAATGAATTGAAAAAATTAGGGTTTGAATTGTGTCTTCCTAATGGAGCTTTCTATATGTTTCCAAGTATAAAAAAATTTAATATGAGCAGCGATGAATTTTGTGAAAGCCTTTTAAAGGAAGCTGGAGTTGCCATAGTTCCAGGCTCAGCATTTGGGATAGGCGGGGAAGGATATATAAGAATATCGTATGCTTATAGCATGGAGCAGCTTAAAGAGTGTGTAAAGCGCATAGAAATGTTTGTGAATAAAATATAAATGGCAGGCCCGTAAGGGTCTGCCTTAATAAATTATGCATTCTTAATAACATCGTCCATGTTATAAAGTCCAGGCTCTTTTCCAAACATGAATTCACAGGCCTTTAAGGCTCCTACAGCGAACACTTCTCTTGAAATTGCACTGTGTTTAATTTCAATGACTTCGCCTTGACCTGCAAATATTACCTCATGGTCGCCTACTATATTACCACCTCGTATTGCGTGTATGCCTATTTCCTTGTGGATTCTTTTTGACATCCCTTCTCTGCCATAAGTATATACAGTCTCTTCAGGAATAGTTTCTTTTATTGTATTGGCAAGCAGTATTGCTGTTCCACTTGGAGCATCAACTTTTTGATTGTGATGTTTTTCAATAATTTCTATATCGTAATTATTGTATAAAAATGAGCTTATATTTTTTAATATATTATTCACTATATTTATCCCTATTGACATATTTGCTGAGCGAAAAACTGGAAGTATTTTTGAAGCTTCATTGATTTTAACAAGCTGTTCTGAAGAATAACCTGTGGTACAAAGTATTACAGGTGTCTTTTTGATTTTAGCAAGCTCTAATAATCCATCAAGAGCATCAGGTCTCGAGAAATCAAGTATTACATCCACATCAGCTTCACATTTTTCAGGTGTACAATATACAGGAAATTTATCATATTCTGTATTTCTATCTATGCCGGCAGCTATTTCTAAATGGGGAAAACTTGAGGTTAAATTGCATATAACCTTACCCATCTTTCCGTTGCATCCGCTTAATAAAATCTTAATCATTGAAAGCCTCCTAAAAAATATTTGTAAATAAAATTTTGTAGTTTTGCCAAGTTGACAAAACTACAATGAAATATCTTATATAGATTAGAGTATTCCGTATTTTTTCATTTCTGATTTTAATATTTCCAAATTTCCCTCAGTCATATCACAAAGCGGAAGTCTTAAAGGTCCAACCTTCATTCCCATTAAATTCATGGCAGTTTTTACGGGAATAGGATTTGTTTCTATGAAAAGAGCATTAGTAAGTGCCAATGTATCTAATTGAATTTTTAAAGCTTCTTTTGTTTTACCTTCCAGGAAAAGATGTGCTAAATCACGAACATCTTTAGGAATAACATTTGCGAGTACAGAAATAACGCCAATTCCGCCTAAAGCCATTAATGGAATTATCTGATCGTCATTACCGGAATAAATATCTAGTTTATCACCGCATAAAGCTTTGATTTCAGCTATCTGGCTTATATTTCCGCTTGCTTCCTTTACTGCAACAATGTTTTTATCATCACATAACTTAGCTAATGTCTTAGCTGTAATATTCATTCCTGTTCTACCAGGAACATTATATATAATTATTGGAGTATTTACACTGTTTGATATTGCTTTAAAATGTTCAACAAGACCTTTTTGAGTGGTTTTATTATAATAAGGAGTTATTACTAACAAACCATCAATACCAATGCTTTCAGCCCATTTACTCATTTTAATTGAAGCTGCTGTATTATTCGTGCCTGTACCAGCAATAACAGGGATTCTCTTATTTATTACATCTACTGTAAGCTTGATTGTGTCTTTTCTTTCTTGCTCTGACATTGTTGAAGCTTCACCGGTAGTTCCACATACTACTATAGCATCTGTACCTGACTTTACATGCCATTCAAGTAATTCTTCGAGCTTTTTGAAATCCACTCCTTCTTCGGTAAATGGGGTAACGATAGCTACAGCCGAGCCTTTAAATATGCTCATAAAAACACCTCTCCCTATAAATTTTTATAATAAATATTATTTTATTTTTCTATCATACATTCTGCAATTTGGACTGCATTTGAAGCAGCGCCTTTTCTTATGTTATCTGCTACAACCCATAAATTTATTCCATTTTCAACACTGAAATCTTTTCTTATTCTTCCTACATAAACTTCATCATGACCAGCTGCATCTATAGGCATAGGGTAAACAAGATTTTCTACATCATCCTTTAAAACTATACCTTCTGCATTTTTATACATTTCAAATATATCATTTAATTCAAACTTATTATTCAGTTCTACATTTATACTTTCACTGTGACCATAAAAAACTGGAACTCTACAAGTAGTTGCAGTAATTTTCAAGTTATCATCATGAAGTATTTTAACTGTTTCATTTACCATCTTCATTTCCTCTTTTGTATATCCATTTTCAAGGAATACATCTATATGAGGAAGTATATTGCCTGCAATTGGATAAGGAAACTTCTTTGGAGCATTTCCTTTGTAGCCCTCCAATAAGTCATTATATCCTTTTAAGCCTGCGCCTGATACCGCCTGGTAGGTTGAGTAAACTATTCTTTTTATACCATACTTATCATGGAGTGGCTTTAGAGCGACTACTGCTTGAATAGTAGAACAGTTTGGATTTGCTATAATTCCATTGTTCCATTCAATATCTTCAGGGTTAACTTCAGGAACTACCAAAGGAACACTTGGATCCATTCTCCAAGCACTGCTGTTGTCTATTACTGTAGCTCCATATTTAACAAATACCGGTGCAAAAATTTTACTTATATCTCCACCAGCTGAAAAAAGTGCAAAGTGTATTTTCTTAGTTTTTATATTCTCTTCCTTTAGTTCTTCTACGGTGATGTCTTGTCCTTTAAATTTTAATACTGTTCCTGCGGATCTACCAGATGCAAAAAAATAAATTGTATCTATCGGAAAGTTTCTTTCTTCTAATACTTCAATAAATTTTCTCCCAACCATACCGGTAGCACCAACTACTGCTACGTTATAATTCATCTACAATTCCTCCTTAATCGATTCTTTACTATATTATATAACTGGTATTCACAAAAATACATAGTTTTTTTAATAATTATAAATTTAACATATATTATCTAACGTATAAATAAAGGAATTTCATAGTTTAAGTTGAATATTATTAATGAAATAATACATAATTAAAAATAAGGTTTTACGGCTTTTCTAATCTAAGCAATAACATTGAATTGTATTATTATAGAATACAAATGTAAAAGGGGGACTCTAAGTGAAGAGTAAAAAAATGGTAGCTGCGATACTAACACTTGTAATGGTATCCATCACTGCATTAGCAGGCTGCGGAAGTAAAACAGAAACAACTGCAACTGCTGACAAAGATCAGTATTTAAATGTTGCAATGAATATGGAGCCAGGAAGTCTTGATCCATCAAGGGCTACGGACTCATATTCTTCCATTATTATTTCAGAGTGTGAAGAAGCTTTGACAAGGTGTGAACAGGATTCGAACGGGAAAGATGTAATTAAACCTGCAGGGGCTGAAAGCTGGACGGTTTCACAAAATGGATTAACTTGGACTTTTAAATTAAGGGAAAACAAGTGGTCGGACGGGCAGACAGTTAAAGCATCAGATTTTGAGTATGCAATTAAGAGGACACTGGATCCGCAAACTGCATCAGAATACGCTTATCTTTTAGAACCGATTAAAGGCGCAAAGGCTTATTCTGCAGGTAAAGGAAAAGCAGCTGATGTTGGGGTTAAAGCCACGGACGACAAAACTTTAGTATTTACTTTAGAAACTCCATGTGCTTATTTTTTGAATTTAACATACTTTAAGTTATTCACTCCGCAAAGAAAAGATTATGTGGATAAATATGGTGAAAAGATTGGTTCAGAAGCGGAAACAATTCCATCCTGTGGACCATTTGTTCTAAAGAGCTGGACTCATAAGAGTAAAATAGAACTAGAAAAAAACCCCAATTACTGGGATAAAGATTCTGTAAAATTGAGTAAACTTACATTTAAAATCTTAGAAGATGAACAGGCAAGAATGAATGAAATCCTTAATGGTTCAGTTGATATTGGATCGGCAGAGAAGAAAGAGTGGAAAGATAAATTTGATGCAACAAGCAAATTTAATCTTATAAGTGGATATGAACCAATAACTGACTATATGTATTTTAATACTAAGGACAAATTGTTCTCAAATGTTAAGATAAGAAAAGCATTCTCTGCTGCAATTGACAGAGAAGATTATTCTAAAACACTATTCAAAGGCACAAGAGTTGCAGCCTTCGCATGGTGCCCACCATCATTTCAGATTGATACTGAAGAATTTAGAACAAAGGCTGGTGCTGATCCTGTTAAAACCCTGCTTAGCGAAGTTAAAGACCCTAAAGCATTATTTTTAGAGGGATTAAAAGAGCTAGGACTAGGCACCGATCCGTCTAAAATTACAATTACTTTAACAGCTGGAAGTACTACGGCTGCACAGAAAAGGGTGGAAGAATATAAACAACAGGTTCTTCAAAAAGCATTAGGATGTACAATTAAAATTAATTATATGGATTGGGGTGTCTATTTAGATAACACTAAGAAAGGTGAGTATCAAGTAGCCAGCAGTCAGGCTTGGACAGGAGATTATAATGATCCAATGACTGAATTTGATATTTGGACTACAACTTCCGGTATGAACCTAACAGGTTGGGGTAACAAGATATATGATGCTAATATTTCTAAAGCTGCCACTACTACGGATCAGACAGTAAGATTAAGTGCTTTTAAAGAAAATGAAGATATATTGACTCACAAGGAAGCTATCTGCGTACCGCTAGATTATAGACAAAGATCACAGTATGAGAGAAAGTACGTAAAAGGCTACATGAGTACATTATTTGGATCAAGCTTTGAATGCAAATACGTTTACACTCAAGGAAGAGATACGAAATAACAACGACAAAATCTGAATATAAGCTTATTAATTACAGCAGGGTCCATGTGACTCTGCTGTAATAAGTTACAATCTGTATATAAGGAGGAATGGCAATGCTAAAGTTTATTTTAAAGAGGATTGGATATATGTGCATTACTCTCTGGATAGTAATAACTGTTACATTTATGTTGATGCATGCAATTCCAGGAGATCCGCTGTCTCGACTGGCTAGAGAGCTCCCACCACAAATAAAAGTCAACTACTATGAGAAATATGGGCTGGATAAGCCTGTAATTGGACAGTACTTTATTTATATTAAAAATATAATTCATGGTGATTTAGGAGAATCACTTACAAACCCTGGCAGGGGTGTCAAAGAAACTATACAGAAATATGCACCTGTTACAGCAATTTTAGGATTCCAGTCTATAGTAATTGGTTTTTTTGTTGGAAACATATTAGGTATTATTGCTGCCTTAAATAGAAATAAGTGGACAGATTATTTGGTAATGATTATTGCGCTATTAGGGGTATCTATACCGAGTTTTGTATTGGCTGCACTGCTTCAGTACGTATTTACAGTTCAAAATGTATGGCTGCCTACCACTGGCTGGAGTGGTTTTTCATACACTATACTCCCTTCAATCGCCTTAAGTTTTTCAGTTTTTGCGACTTATGCAAGATTTATGAGAACCAGCTGTCTTGATGTTATAGGACAGGACTATATATTAACAGCAAAAGCAAAAGGAGTTTCTAAATTGTCTTTAATTTGGAATCATATAACAAGAAATGCTATTCTTCCTTCAATTACTATTCTTGGACCTCAGCTTGCAAACATAATGGTAGGATCATTTGTAATAGAAAGAATATTTGCTATACCTGGAATAGGCACGAATTTTGTTTCTAGTATCTCAAATAGGGACTATACAATGATCATGGGCATGACAATTTTTTATGCAGCACTTTATATATTTGCAATATTAATAGTTGATGTTCTTTATTCGATAGTTGATCCTAGAATTAGACTTAACGGAGAAAAGAGATAGGAGGAAATAATGGAGGAATTAAATAAAGAACAGTTTCAAATAATTGGGTGTGAAAATATCAATTCCGAAGAAATCCCCAGATGCAGCATTACTTACTGGCAGGATGCCTGGAGAAGATTAAAACAGAATAAAATTGCAATGGTATCATTAATAGTACTTATATTTATATGCATTATGTGCATTATTGGACCTTTTCTAACACCGTATAAATTTATGGTCAATGATTCTAAAGTACTTAATCAGGCACCAAACATAGAGCATTATTTTGGTACTGATGATATTGGAAGGGATATTTTTGCCAGAGTTTGGGTAGGCGGAAGAGTTTCAATGATGATAGGCATTTTAGGAGCATTGGTTGATACCACTATTGGGATTTTATATGGTGGAATTTCAGGGTACTTTGGAGGAATTGTTGATGATATAATGATGAGAATTGTTGAGATACTGAATAGCATTCCTTATTTAATAGTAGTAATACTTATATCACTCATGGTAGGGCAAGGAATAGGAGCCCTGGTATTAGCCATGACGATTACAGGCTGGGTAGGTATGGCGAGAATTGTAAGAGGACAGGTTCTTCAAATAAAAGAGCAGGAGTATGTGCTAGCAGCACAGGCATTAGGCTCAAGTTCATCGAGAATAATTGCAAGGCATTTGATTCCAAATACAATTGGCATAATGATTGTTGCAATAACTTTTGATATACCTTCATTTATATTTGGTGAAGCTTTCCTTAGCTTTATAGGCCTTGGAATTCAGTCGCCTAGCACAAGCTGGGGTGCATTGGCGGCATCTTCACAGCAGTATTTGATGTTTTATCCATATCAATTATTCTTTCCTTCGCTGTTTATTAGTTTGACAATGCTCTCGTTCAATCTTTTAGGTGATGGTCTAAGAGATGCTTTGGACCCAAGGCTGCGTCAGTAAGGATAGGAGGAGAAATAAGTGGAAAGAATACTTGATGTTAAAAATTTAAGAGTATCGTATCACACATATGCGGGAGAAGTTCAAGCGGTTAGAAGTGTTGATTTTCATCTTGATAAGGGTGAAACTTTAGCAATTGTTGGTGAATCAGGATGTGGAAAAACAGTAATCGCGAAATCTATAATGAGGTTGATACAAATCCCTCCAGGTGAAATAAAAATAGGTTCAGAGATAATATTTTATGGAAATGATGTTATGAAAATGAGTAAAAAAGAGTTAAGGAGGTTAAGAGGCGGAGATATAAGTATGATTTTCCAAGAGACTATGACCTCTTTAAATCCTACTATGAAAATCGGAGAACAAATCTCTGAAAGTTTAATTATACATAGAGGAATGAGCAAATCGGAAGCTTTAAAAGAAGCAATAAAAATGCTTAATATGGTTAATATTCCAAACGCTGACAAAAGAGCCAATCAGTATCCACACGAATTCTCAGGTGGAATGAGGCAAAGGGTAATGATAGCTATTGCTTTAGCGTGCAATCCTAAAATACTTATTGCGGATGAGCCCACTACAGCGCTAGATGTTACTATTCAGGCACAGATTATTGACCTTATTAAAGAGCTTCAGGAACAATTGGGAACTGCGGTAATAATAATAACTCATGATTTGGGTGTGGTAGCTAATATTGCTAAAAAAGTTCAGGTAATGTATTCTGGCAAAATAATAGAAAGGGGTCTTACTGAAGAATTATTTTATAATGCTCAGCATCCTTATACCTGGGCACTCTTAAAATCTGTCCCTAGATTTGATGCAGGACATAAAGGTGAACTTTATTCAATACAAGGAACCCCTCCTGATTTGATCAGGATTCCAAAGGGATGTTCCTTTGCTTCAAGGTGCAGTTATTGTATGTCAATATGTTTAGAACAAATGCCTGAGAAAACTAAACTATCTGAAACTCATGAGGTGCTTTGCTGGCTTAAACATCCGTTGGCTCCTAAAGTCCAGATACACGAAGGATTTGGAGGGAATAAATAATGAACGAAAATTTAATAGAAGTAAAGCATCTAAAAAAGTATTTTAATGTGGGAAAGGATTCTATTTTAAAAGCTGTTGATGATGTAAGTTTTGTTATAAAAAGAGGAGAAACATTAGGAATTGTTGGAGAGTCAGGCTGTGGGAAAACTACTTGCGGCAGAACTATATTAGGACTTTATTCAGCTACTGACGGAGAAGTGTTAATGGACGGAATTAATGTCCATAATTTAAATAAAAAAGAAAAATTTGCTTTTACAAAAAAAGCTCAGATAATATTTCAAGATCCATACGCTTCATTAAATCCCAGAATGACTGTAGGAGATATTGTGGGCGAGGGAATAGATATACACAAAATGTATACTGGAAAAGCTAGAATAGAAAGAATATATAAAATGCTGGACTTAGTAGGACTTAATAAAGAACATGCTTCAAGATTTCCTCATGAATTTTCAGGTGGACAGAGACAAAAAATAGGCATAGCAAGGGCTCTTGCCATAGAACCTGAATTCATTGTATGCGATGAACCAATCTCTGCGTTGGACATTTCCATCCAAGCTCAAATTGTAAATCTTTTGATAAAGCTTCAAAGGGAATTAGGACTAACATATTTGTTTATTGCCCATGACCTTTCTATGGTTAAGCATATATCCGACAGAGTTGGAGTTATGTATTTAGGTACAATGATTGAGCTGGCAAGCAGCCATGATTTGTATGAGAAGCCTTTCCATCCCTACACACAGGCTTTACTTTCAGCAATTCCTAGCCCAGACCCTGTAATTGAAAAAAACAGAAAAAGAAATATGCTTCAAGGAGAAGTGCCTAGTCCAATAAATGCAAAGCCCGGCTGCAGATTTGCACTAAGGTGTATGTATACAAAACCCGAATGTACACAATTTACACCTGAATTTAAGGAAGTAAAGAAGATGCATTTTGTGGCCTGTCATCTTTTCTAGATTTAATATGTTTGTATAAAATGCTCCAGGATAGTGAATAATATAGTATATAAAGTGTTGGTATTAGTTTAGAATTGTCAGATTCAACTAACATTAAGCACTAACACTAAATGCTAACGAGGGGTGATATTATGGGGACTACTCCACTAAAGAAAGTGATAAAAGCAAAAATTAAAGCTAATAGGGAACTTACTGAGGGTGAGAAGCTAAGGGAAAAGATTAAATATGAAATAGCTGATGAACTTGGTCTAAGTGACAAAGTACAGCTTTATGGATGGAGTGCTTTAACTTCTGAGGAAACTGGGAGAATCGGTGGAATTATGACAAAGAGAAAAAAAGATTTGAAGATGCCCAAAAATGATATAATACAGAAAAATGGTTTATAATATTGATGTACATATAAATTTGTTGACTTCATAAAAGAATATATATAGTATAAATATGATACAAATAATTTAAAATATGAGGTATTCAAATGAGTTGTTATAAAGATTTTGCAAAGATTTATGATCAATTAATAAATTGTGATATTGACTATAAATCATGGTCAGAATTTATATTAAGTATTTGCAAAGAGCAATCAGTAAATTTCCTTGATTATTTAGATTTGGCATGTGGCACTGGAAATATGGCGGAGCAGATTTGTACGAAATTTAAAAATACTTGGTTGGTGGATATGTCAAATGAAATGCTTTCAGAAGCAGAGAGCAAATTAAGGAACATGGGAGTAAAAGCCAAATTTGTATGTCAAAACATAAAGGATTTAAATCTAAATAAGAAATTTGATTTAATAACCTGCTGTCTGGATTCCACAAATTATATTCTAAAAGAAAAAGATTTAATTAATTATTTTCATAATGTAAAAATGCATTTAAAAGAGGATGGAATATTTGTTTTTGATATAAATTCTTATTATAAGCTAACAGATATACTTGGAAATAATGTTTATAATTATGATGATGATAGTGTAACTTATATTTGGGAAAATTCTTTGAATAATGAAATAGTGGACATGTTTCTCACTTTTTTTGTAAGGGAAGAAGAAATGTACAGAAGATTTGATGAAGAGCACAGCGAAAGAGCATACAAAGAAGAAAAAATAGAGAGTATTCTTGATGGTGCAGGATTTAAGAAAATATGTAAATTTGATAACTACGAGCTTAAGAAGGTTAGTGAAAAAACTGAAAGAATTGTTTATGTTGTTATGGTTAAGGGGGAAAGTAATAGTGGATAAATTAATTAAAGCTACAGCATTAAATGGAGATGTGAGAATAATTGGAGCAATAACTACGGAACTTGTGAACAAAGGAGTAAAAATCCATCAGTGTGCGCCAACTGCAGCTGCAGCTTTAGGAAGGATGCTCACTGCAGGAAGCATTATGGGCAGCATGCTCAAGTCAAAGAAAGATTCAATTACTATACAAATCTCTGGTGGAGGTGAGGCTAAAGGCATTGTTGCAACTTCCTATGCCGATGCTCATGTTAAAGGGTACATAGGGAATCCTCAGGCTGATTTGCCTCCAAATCAAAAGGGTAAACTTGATGTGGCTGGTATAATTGGTTTAGATGGTAAACTAACAGTTATAAGAGACATGGGATTAAAGGAACCTTATATAGGTCAGGTGCCAATATCTACTGGCGAAGTAGGAGACGATTTAGCGTATTATTTTACAGTATCTGAACAAACGCCATCTGCTGTGGGTTTGGGAGTACTTGTAGATACCGACTATAGTGTTAAGGCAGCTGGTGGATTTATAATTCAAATGATGCCTGATGCAAATGAAATGGCGGCTGATTTACTAATGTATAGACTTCAGGAGATTCCTTCCATTACAGAAATGATAAGTACAGGTAAAACTATTGAGGATATAGTAAGTTATATTTTTGAGGATATGCAGCTGAATATTTTAGAGAGCTATGTACCTGAATATAGATGTGACTGTTCAAAAGAAAAGGTAGAAAAGGCTTTAATTAGCATTGGAAAAAAAGATCTTCAGGAAATATATGATGAAGGTAAAACAGAAGAATTACATTGCCATTTTTGTAATAAAACATACTCATTTACTAATAAACAAATTGGTAAACTTTTGGAAGAAAATAATTAATAAAAAAGTTGTTGACAAGGTTTGCTTTAGGTTATATAATATTAATTGTCTTGAGGACACAAAGTCTTTAAGAAGCAAATAGTGGGCGCATAGCTCAGCTGGGAGAGCATCTGCCTTACAAGCAGAGGGTCACAGGTTCGAGCCCTGTTGTGCCCACCATTATTTGGCCTGGTGGCTCAGTTGGTTAGAGTGCTGGCCTGTCACGCCGGAGGTCGAGGGTTCGAGTCCCTTCCAGGTCGCCATTTTAGTGGCCAGTTAGCTCAGTCGGTAGAGCAGAGGACTGAAAATCCTCGTGTCCCTGGTTCGATTCCTGGATTGGCCACCATTAATTAAATAAACTTCTCGTCAAAATGAGAAGGATTAAAATAATGATTTTCTCATTAAAATGAGAAAGATTAAAACAAATGAACTTCTCATTAAAATGAGAAGGATTAAAACATAACAAAATCGGAGATTTTGATGTTTTATATCTCTGCGGGAGTGGCTCAGTGGTAGAGCGTCACCTTGCCAAGGTGAACGTCGCGAGTTCGAATCTCGTCTTCCGCTCCATTTATGGCGCTATAGCCAAGTGGTAAGGCAGAGGTCTGCAAAACCTCTATTCTCCAGTTCAAATCTGGATGGCGCCTCCAATAAGACACCTTGAAACTACTAGCTTTCAAGGCTTTTTTATTTTAACGGAGAAATAGCCATAATAGATGAAGCTGTCCTAATTAAAAAATAAGCTCCTCAATGCAACGAGGAGCTTATAATATATAACTATTAATCTTTTTCTACTACCTTGCTAAATGTTATAGGCGGTAGATTTTTTTATTTTGCTCTACTTAAATATGAGAATTATAATGCTGTTCTAATATTTTTCAGTAAATATTTATCTTCCGTGCAGCGTTTTGCAAAATCATTTGCTTCTTTCTCAAAGATTTTAAGATCACCTTTTCTACCTATGTGAGAATATATGTGTTTGGCCTCATGCCAAAGTGTTTCAATCTGTAATTCGTAAGATATATTTTTGTTTATCAACATTAGATATTTATCGTTACTCCCTCTATAGGTAAGACCGTAAATGGACTCAAAACCTTCAAACACAATGCTCACAGTTTTATCTTCTTCTAAACGTCGCATATATTCAGCGACTTCAACTAAATCATTGCTTGTCAAATTGCCTGCCTCCCAAACAAGAAAAATGTTTAATCTCCATTTTCTTTTTCAAATAATTCAATTATGTTTAATATTTTCTTAGCATCCTTAGGAGATAGAGATTTTATTTTTTTTAATAGCAATCTGTCATCTGCACTAAGATTATATAAAAATTCTTCATCTGTTTTGGGGGTTACAGATATTTCATCTTTAAAAAAATCTTCTACTGGAACTCCAAGCCGGTCTGCAATAGTTTTTAGTTTGTCTAAAGTAGGATTTTTAAATTTATTGTTTTCAAGATCACTCAAATATCCTAATGAAATCCCAGTATCTTTAGAAAGTTTATTTATACTTACCCCCCTGGCTTTTCTTAAATTTCTAATAGTATCACCTAACATATTTTATCCCCTTTTGTTCAATCTTATAGAACGATAATAATACTAATTTTATTCAATGTCAATGAAAAATTAAGAAATATTTAGATATTCAATGAGATTGAAATATATATTATCATAATAATTCGATAGCATTAAATACGACACTTGTTCAATAGGGATGAATGATATAAAATTCAATCATATTGAACAAGAAAAATGTGGAGGGGGAGTGAAAATGAATAATATAAAATATTTTAGACAAAGAAATGGTTTAACTGTAAGGAGGCTTTCAAAACAAGCAGATGTTGCTATTGGATATATAAGTGATTTAGAGAACGATTCTAACGACGTTAAGAATCCAACTAAGGATGTAATGGTTAAAATATCCGAAGCTCTTGGACAAACTGTTTCAGATGTATTTTTTTCAAATTATTATACAAATCTAGTGCGGGAGGTACGAGATGAAAAGTAGTATTAATATTAATGAACTTATAAATAAAGCAGCTATGGAAGCTATAAGGGAATACGATAAAGAAAAAATGCTCCAACAGAAAAAGAAGGTATTACATAATACCAAATTATTACTGCAACATTATAACGACTTAAAGAGTCATGTTGAAAATGCTATAGATGATGCAATAAATTTAGAAATGGATTTCATGGATATAGGTGAACTTGAGAAAGATGAATTATATATCTTGTCAATAAAGAAAAGCAAAACAAAGACAATGATTATGATTGCTCATATAGATGCAGCCTTAGATTCTCTTAAACATAAAGAAATTAAACTATGTGCGATAGAAAAATATGAAGCTTTAGAAATGTTTTATATAGGAGGAGTATCATATGAGGACATTGTAATGAAATTTAACTGTGGGGTAAATACACCTAGAAGATGGATGAACCAGATGTTAGATGAGCTTGGTGTATTAATCTTCGGAATTGATGGATTAAAAAATGACATGATATAAACATGGTAAAAAGTTGGAGTTATACTGGTTCCTTAAAAGTAGTAAAATGGTAATAAGTTAAATTATAAGCACAATAAATACCCTTTATTTAAGCACTTGGTGTCACTTAACCAGGTGCCTATTTTTATGTTAGTGTCCGATGTAGTGGGGGTGATTGTATGTTAGATTAAATAATGAAAAGTGCCCATATGAGTGAACCGATGTTAACTGAACTCAGTGTATTAAAAACAACATGATATAAACATGGTAAAAAGTTGGAGTTATACTGGTTCCTTAAAAGTAGTAAAATGGTAACAAGTTAAATTATAAGCATAATAAAATACCCCTTTATTTAAGCACTTGGTGTCATTTAACCAAGTGCTTATTTTTAAGTAGGTTATCCGATGAAGAGGAGGTGAATGTATGTTAGATGAAGGGCAGCTAAATATAAAACTTACAATTAGAGATTAAAAAATAAGGAGTGGAACAATTACAAGGGAATAATGATATTGGAGGTGTTTTAGTTGGCTGACGGTTTTGATGAATTCAAGAAGAGCATGAATAATATGATTAACAGCATTGATGATATTGTTGATAAAAGATTTGGTGCATTACTAGATGAAGTTGTAGCAGATACCCAATTAAATACACCAGTGGACACTGGTAATTTGAAGGCAAGCTGGGACAGAAGCGACATATATAAAGAGGGGAATGTTTATGAGGCAGAGGTTGGCACAGATTTTGATAATGCAGAATCCGTTGAGTTTGGACATTCTACTGAAAGCGGTGGCTTTGTAAAAGGACAATTAATGTTTACTAATGCGATAAAAAAAGCAGAAAATAAATTACAACAAGTAGGAGAAGAAATTTTAAATGATATTATAGAGGAATCAAAACTATGAAATATGCAGATATAAGAGATAAGATAACCCAAACTTTACATGATGCTTTTGGTTATACAGTTTATACAGAAGTAGTTGAAACTGGTTTGCAAAGACCTTGTTTTTTTGTGCAATTAATTACACTTCAAACTACAAATTTAACCTACTATAAAAACAGGTTAATAAATGTGGATATTACTTTCTTTAGTTTAAATAAAACTATAGAAGAAAATCTTGATGTACAAGATACTTTGGAAGCTTTATTTGACTTAAGTATTTGTGTTTTAGATAGAAGTTTAAAAATTACAAACTTAATCTTCAACACAGTCAGTGTAGACAACACATTGCATTGTATTTTTACTTTAGATTATTTAGAAGAAACTGAAAAGGTTGTAATGACTTTAGATGGTAAAAATACAATTGAAATAAGCAAATTGGAAGCAAACAGGCTGAAAGCATTAGGATATACAGAACTAAAAACAATGAGAGACATAAAAATTAAGGAGGTATGATTAATGGGATTACCAAGTATGAATATTTTATTCAAGACAACAGGAAGTACTATTATTTCTAGAGGAAATAGAGGAGTTGTAGCATTAATATTAAGAGATGCTACAGTGCCTGCTGATCCAGTAGCAATCATGTATAGCGTTGATGATATTCCATCAATATTAAGTTCTGATAATAAAGAACAAATAACACTTGCTTTTGAGGGGTATATAAACCCGCCTAAAAAGATTATTGCGTATGTTCAAGCAGCTACAGCAACAGACTATGTAAATGCTCAAACATATTTTGAAACTGTAGATTTTGATTATATAGCAGTTCCGGGAATAGCAGATTTAGACGTAACCGCATTTGCAGCCTGGGTAAAAGGCTTGATAGATACTAAAGATAAAAAAGTTGAAGCAGTATTGCCTAATAGTGCAAGTGATCACGAGGGCATTATAAACTTTGCAGCTACAACTATTAAGACTGCAACTAAGACTTATACTGCTAAACAGTATTGTGCGAGAATAGCAGGGTTGTTAGCTGGAACACCTTTAAGCATGAGTGCTACGTATGCACCCCTTCCAGAACTTATAGATTGTGACCATCTTACTAAGGCTAATATGGATACAGCAATAGACGCTGGGAAATTAATCTTAATGAATGATGGTAGAAAGGTTAAAGTAGCCAGGGCAGTAAATAGTTTAGTCACCACTACAGAAGGAAAAGGAGCAGCTTTTAAGAAAATAAAAATAGTGGATATAATGAATCAAATTCACAATGACATAAAATCAACTATAGAAGACAACTATATTGGTAAGATTCAAAATGACTATGACCACAAAGTATTATTAGTTTCCGCTATTAGCAACTACTTTGATGGTTTAGAGATGGAAGGACTGCTGGATAAGGGTAAAAGCAGTGTTTATATTGATATGGCAGCACAAAAATCATATTTAAGCTCTATTGGTGTTGACACTTCTACTATGAATTTGCGGGAAATCAAAGAGGCAAATACAAATGACAAGGTTTTTTTAGCTGCTGCTATTAAAATTGTGGATAGCATGGAAGACTTAACAATAAACATAACTATATAGGAGGTGTAAAATATGGCATTAACAGGAAATTACAATGAAGATAAGACATTTTATGGTAACTATGGAACAGTATTTATAGATGATTCACAGGTGGCTGAAGCTACAGCATTACAGGCCAAGGCAAAAATGAATAAGGTAGAAGTGCCAATGTGCGGTACTATGAGCAAAAAGTACAAAAATGTAGGTTATGACATAAGCGGAACACTGACACTGAATAAAGTCAGTTCAAGAATAATTCTGCTAACTGCTGACAACATGAAATCGGGAAAGGAATTTTCCTTTACTATAATCAGCAAGATGACAGACCCTGGGAATGGGGGAACTGAAAGAATTAAACTTCTAGGGGTTAAATTTGATGAGTTAACCTTAGTGGACTGGTCAAGCGGCAAATTGGGAACTGAAGCAATTCCTTTCACTGCAGAGGATTTTGAAGTACTTGATACCGTTGATCCAAGCACAATTTAAAATAAAGCACTCTTAAGAGTGCTTTCCCATTTTAGGAGGCGATATTATGAATAAAATTGATTTGTTATTAAAACTTGATAAGAAAAAATTAGTAAGACCAACCCAGGAGGTTGAAATAAAGAGACTTTCCAATATACTTGGAGAAACTTTTGTTGTTATTTGCCAAGCAATAACTGCAGACGAAATGAAAGAACTTACAAATACCAAAACCCCTAATGAGGATATGGTTATAATGGGCATAAAGGATCCAATGTTAACTAATCAAAATGTGATAGAGCATTTTGGAGCTGTTACTGCGTTGGAAGCTGTTCAAACAATTTTTTTGCCAGGAGAAATAGCTTTGTTAGCAGGAATTATAACTGATTTAAGTGGATTTGGTAAGGATGCAGTAAATGAAATAAAAAACTTATAACCTCGGATGTGTTAGTTAATCTAATGTATGAATTATGGAAAGAGAAACATATTACATTTCCTTCCGAGTTTTGGAATGCTTCCGAGGGTGACAAAATAGCATTGAAAGCTTTTCATGACTATGAAATCCAAGAAAAAAATAAAAAAATAATGCAAATGTGTGGTGACAAAATACCAATATATCCAATTATTGCAGTTTAGCTGATTAGATAGGATTCTTAGATGGATCCATATTTTTTATTCTGGAATTAGGAGGTGAAAAAATGACAGAGATTAAAGTAAGAATTGTTTTAGAAGACTATTTGTCTGATTCAATAGAAAAACCAATAGAAAAAGTAAACAAACTAAAAGAAGCACTTAATTCACTTGATAATGCTGCAGATACAATGGCAGGCAAGAAACTAGATATAAACAATAATGAAGCACTTGAAAAAATAAAAGGGGTCAAAAGTAAACTAGAAAATTTGGTTGAAAGAAAATTTAGTCCAGTAATAGCTGCTATAGATGCAACTAAAGAAGTTGCAAGAAATGTAAAAAGTGTCTTATCCTCTCTATCTAAAAAACCTACTGAGTTGGTAATTAAAGCAGTTGATAAAACTAAAGATATAATAAGCAAAGCTAAAGAGAGTATAATGAATTTTAAAGGCTCAACTACTGTAAAGGCACTTGAGTTAGCAGGTAAATATACTATAGGACAAGCCGCACAATTAGAACCAGAAGAAATAGCTATAAAGCACTCTATTGGGTATAAAAACCAAGGAATAGGACAAAGCAGCATTCAACAAATGGCAAATGGTTTTATTGATAAATTAAAAGCAGAATCAAACTCAACTGTATTTAACACCAATGAATTATTAACTGCTGGGCGTAGTGCTTTAAATATTACTAATGGTGACACAAACAATGCTATAGATATAGTGAAACTTTCTGAAAATATGGCAGCCCTTAATCCTGGTAAATCTGTTAAAGATGCTATGGAAGCACTAGCAGATCTTAAGACAGGTCAAACTGATAAAATCAATAAATTTGGCATTAAAATATCAGAGGATGATATAAAAAAAGGCGGTGGTGCTGATAGCTATTTTAAGAAACAAACAACTTCTGGCGGTAGCGTTGGCAAAGCATTTGCTGGTGGTGCAGACGAATTAGGCAAAACAGCAGGAGGTCAATGGTTGATACTTACAGGTAAATTGCAAAATATAGGTACAAACGTCGGTCAAGCTTTTTTACCGATTATAAACAAAGTTTTAACACCTTTGTCCGGGTGGCTTGACAAAAACTTAAACAAGTTTAGTCAATTTGGTACGGAAGTTGTGAAGGTAGGTAGCAAAATAAGTACTGCTTTAGCACCCTTTATTAATACTATTTCAACAAAGTTAGGCCCAGTAATAATGTCTATGGTTAATACTGTAAAAACACACATTCCAGACATTGTTAAATATTTTCAAGATATGTGGGTGAAAATAAAGCCTTCATTACAAAATTTATGGCAAACAATACAAGAACATGTTATTCCAATTATACAAGACATATGGGGTAAGGTACAAGCTGCTATGCCAGGAATACAATCTTTGTTCAAAGCAGCTTTTGATATTGCCGTTTTTGCAATTAAGGGAGCCATAGGAGTATTTGATTGGGTAGCACCTAAAATACAATTTATGTGGGATACAATATCACCAGTATTGAATTTGGTTATTGATATATTTAACAAAGTGGCTAAGGCAATAGAAATTGCTGTTGGTTGGTTAAGCAATTGGAATGGAACTGATTCACAAGGTGCGTTGTTAGATGATAAAACTGGACTTGGTAAAGGTACAAGTGGAAAGGATGCCAGAAAACTATTGAAAGGTGAAGCCCTTGGCACATCATATTTTAGTGGTGGACTGACCTGGGTTGGAGAAACTGGACCTGAGCTTGTCCAACTATCAGCCGGCAGCAAAGTTTATAATAACCGTGAAAGTAAAAATATGATGGGTAGTGGCATTAATGTAGCAAAGCTCGCTGACCAAATAGTAGTAAGAGAAGATGCAGATATAGACAAAATAGTTTCAAAACTAGTATCAAAATTGACTCAAATTGAGCCTAACATGGCATAGGAGGTGCAACATGGAATTTTGGTTGAAAAAAAGTGATAATGAAAAGCTGCAGTTGCCTGTGCCTCCTTCAAAGTATTCAATCACAGAATCTGTTAATAGCAGTACAGTTAACGTTTTAGGTTTAGGGGAAATTAGTTTTATAGGCAGTGCAAAGCTTTTTGCAATACCTGCTATTGAAAGTTTTTTCCCTAATCAAAACTATAGCTTTTGTCAGTACACAGGTTTTCCATCACCACAGGAATGTGTTGACTTACTTAGTAAATGGATGAGTGAAGGAAGTGTAATACGGTATATTGTCACAGGCACAAAATTAAATATTCAATGTACCATAGACAGCTTCCAATATGGTGAAGAGGATGGAAGTGGGAATATTACTTTCACCCTACAGTTAAAAGAATATAGGAAAATAGCAAATATAGCCCAAACAGGCTGGATTTCATCAGGAGGCTCTTGGTACTATTTCGATAGTAATGGCAGTAAGAAAACAGGTTGGGTAACAGACAATGATAAAAAGTATTACCTCAGGGATAATGGCACCATGGCAACTGGCTGGCTGCAGGATAACGGTAAATGGTACTACCTTAACAACAATGGAAGTATGGCGTCTCAGCAGTGGATAACCTGGAATGGAAAAGAATATTACTTGAATTCTGATGGAACCATGGCAGCAAACACATATATTGGTAAGTGGTATGTGGGCAGCGACGGTGCCTGGGTTGGAAACGGATAGGAGGTCGGAGCTTATGATAGAAATATATTGTAAACCCGATATTGAAGAAATTAATATAACCAATTTTGTTAAATCTGTCAGCAATTCTGGGGATAGTTCATTACTATCAAGAAAATTAAGTATTACCCTGGCACATCCAATATGGGATAAAAATCAGCCACAAGTAAATTTGCCCCTAGGTTCAAAAATCAGGATGATACTAGATGGAGAAGAAATATTCAACGGCATTCTTTGGATTGTTGAAAGCAATTCTAATGAAGAACTGATATTAACAGCATATGACTTTTTAATATATTTGAATAAGTCAAAAGTCACCTATAATTTCACAAATATCAAACCAGAGGATGCTGTAAAAAAAATATGCAGCGAGCTGGGGGTGGAAACAGGTGATATAGAACAAACAGGAGTTGCAGTCAGCAATCTTGTTCAACAGCAGACTGCATGTGAAGCAATACTAGGCTTGTACGACATGGTTACACTTAATGGATACCTACTCACCATAACAAAGACAAAAATAAATGTTATCAGAAAAGGGCAGACAATAACAAATTACACTTTAACCATAAATGAAAATGGGCAGGGAAACAATGTTATCTCAAATGACTATACAAGCTCTTTGGAAGATATGATTAATATGGTGAAAATTTATGATGATAAAAACAACTGTATAGGAGTTGTAGAAGATGAGGCAAACAAGGAAAAGTATGGTATTTTACAGGAAAACTATACTGCAGAAACTGGCAAAGACTCAAATATTGAAGCAACAAAAATGCTTAAATCAATAGGAAACAGCTGCAGTGTGGAAGCACTGGGTAACTGGCAATGTAAAACCGGGTTTGTTATAAATACAAAAATATTTTATTTGGACAGCATGAAAAATGCAAGCTTTTTAATTGATGGCGATACACATACCTGGGATATCGGAACCAATGAATACACAATGCAGCTTAATTTAGTAACACATTAGGAGGTAAAGATGAAAAATCCATATATAGATTTTATTAAACAGATGCAAATGCATGGAGCAAAAAACAATCCTCCTAATATACAGTTAGGAGAGGTGATAAGCAGTGATCCTTTAACTGCTAAAATCGGTGATTTGCAGCTAAATGCAAATAATCTTCTGGTTTCGGACTATTTATTAAAGGGCTATACCAGAACCTTGTCAGCAAACGACAGCAGCACAAGTTACAAAACTGAAGATACATTAAATGCTGGTGATACAGTAGCATTATATCAAATCGATAGTGCTACTTTTTTAATTTTATCGAGGGTGGTGATGCCATGAGTATTTTCCCAGCAAATATAGATACACCAAGTCTTGTTAATACATCAAACGGCACAAATGCAATTTGTAAGGAGTATGCCTGGGATTTTACGAAAAATGATTTTTTACTTAAAGATGGAAAGTTTTTAACTGTAACAGGAGATGAGGCAGTTAAAATATGGATTTACAAAGCACTAAATACACAAAAATATGGATACATGGCTTATTCTCAATACTATGGAAATGAGTTAGAAGATTTAATAGGAAAAGGGTATAGCAATGAATTAATAAAAAGTGAAGTGGAAAGATATTTAAAAGACTCTTTGTTAGTAAATAACTATATAAAAGGGATTCAAAATGTAAGTGTTACACAGGAAAATGATAAATTAGACATTGATTTTACTGCTATCACGGTATATGGGGAGGTGAATATAAGTGTTTAGCGAAACAGCCAGCGTTATTTTGAATAGAATGATAAACAATGTTCCCTCTGATGTTGATACGTCTGAGGGTTCTTTAATTTATGATGCACTCTCTCCTGCAAGTAAGGAAATTGCTCAACAGGAGATTAAATTAGATCAGGTTTTAAACAGGGTATTTGCTTCAACTGCAGCCGCAAATGGATATTCTACAGAACTTGAAAACAGATGTGCTGAATTTGGCTTAACTAGAAAAATGGGAACACAGGCTACTGGCCAAGCAATCTTTATAGGTTCAGATAATAGTTTGATTCCTATAGACTCAATAATCCAAGCTGCTGGAGGGTTACAATTTAAAACAACTACAGCAGGAGTTATCACTGGTGGAGCTGCAACAGTGGATATACAGGCTGTAAATATTGGTTCAGCATATAATGTCCTGACAAATACTATTACTCAAATTCCAACAGCTATTAGCGGCATTACAGGAGTTAAAAATACAAATGTAACAAGCGGAGGTACAGATGTCGAAACGGATACAGCTTTACTGAAAAGGTTGTTATTGCAAGTGCAAACACCTGCAACAAGTGGAAATTCAGCTCATTACAAGAAATGGGCGTTAGAAGTTAATGGAATAGGCGCTGCTCAGGTATTTCCTCTATGGAATGGGAATGGCACAATAAAAGTGTGTGCAGTGGATAGCAATATGCAGCCTCTTTCAAGTACCTTATTAGCAAGCTTACAAACTTATATAGAAAGTCAAAGGCCAATAGGAGCAATAGTGACTTATGAAAGTGCTATTGCACTTCCAATTAACATTTCTGTAACAGTTGTTAAAAGCGCTGCATATTTACGTGACCAGATTGTAACTGGAATAATAAATTCAGTTACCAATTATTTAAAAGGCATTGCAACTAACCAAAACTATGTTAGCTATGCAATTATTGGAAGCTTAATTATGTCAGTAGCAGGAGTTATTGATTACAGTGCATTGACTATAAATGGGGGAACTACAAATGTATCTGTAGGAAACGAACAAGTTGCAACATTAGGGACGGTGAATGTAAATGCTACTTAATCAATATTTACCGCCCTTTATAACGCAAACAGATACATTTTCAGGTCTTTTATATTCAGAGCAAGAAGAAATTGATTTATTAAATAAAAAAATTCAAGACCTTATTAGTCAATGTTTTGTCGCTACTGCTATATGGGGTTTACCATATTGGGAAAGTTTTGTAGGAATACAAACAGATATTTCAAAAGATATAGAGTATAGAAGGTCTTGTGTTTTAGCAAAAATTAGAGGGGTTGGGACTGTATCAGTAGATATGATTAAAAAAGTTGCATTCAGCTTTAATAATGGTGAAATACAAATAATTGAACATCCCTCAACTTATTGTTTTGAAATTAAATTTATTAGCCATATTGGAATTCCCTCAAATATGGCAGACTTGAAAAATGTAATAGATCAAATTAAGCCAGCCCATCTTGCGGTTATCTATACCTATTTATATGGGCAGTGGAGTGGGATTAAAAACAAAACATGGCAAACTATAAAAACACATACTTGGAATGATGTATTGAATGGGGTGATATAATTGGCGACTAAAACAACAAATTTAAACTTAGAAAAGCCTGATTTAACTGATAATGCAGATATTTCGGTTATAAATGCAAATATGGATTTAGTTGATACAGCAGTTGGAGGCAAATTAAATGGTCCGGTAGTTTCCTTAAAAGAAGTCAAAATAGATACTACTGTTGGTAAAACAGTGGCTACCTATAATCCTTCTGTGAATGGAAACTTTGAGATCAAGTTGTACCTTAGGGTTATAACATCAAACACAAATGTATCAATAGCAGTAAATTACACGGATGCGGCAGGGTCACAAACAAAATATATGGTATCTAATCATGATGGATTATATTTTGAAATGGCTTCAGGCATGCAAATATATAAAGTTGGAAGTTACGTATTGTTTCCTTTGCTAATTAATGCAGTGGCTTCACATAATATAACAATAACAGTGACAGCAGATAAAGCTAATCAATGTTATGTTTCTGGCACAATTCTGGGGGTGTAGAGAATGGATATTACATTATACTCCGGTGATAGCAGAAATCTAATTATAAATGTAACCGATGAAAACAATTCATCTATAAACCTAACTGGTGCCAGCATTGAATGGATATTAACAAGCTCAAATTCAACTATTCTATCAAAGTCAGTTGGAGCAGGTATAGCAATTAATAATCCAACCAACGGACAATTCACAATATCAATTTCATCAGCAAATACTAGAAATTTATCAGGTATTTATCAGCATCTTGTCAGGGTTACTACAACAGATGGAAATTCATCAATTGTTTTAACTGGGAATATAACCATAACAAAAGCATTATTATAATATTACTAACTGGGGGGTAAGATGAATGGCTACACAAATATCAAGTTCCTTAGCAAGTTATTCCTCGATTCAGCAAAAACAAGCCGAATTCAAATTTCCAGTTAGGCTCCCATTTGGATTTACAATTGAGGGTATAAATATCGGATACAGGGAAGTTTCATCATTAATTAGTAGTTCTAAAATAAATGGTTCCTTAATCAATATTATACCTATAAGAAGCAATTTATCTTCAAAGTCAAGTTTGGGTGGACAGATAAAAAATAATTCAAAGCTATTGACTCCAGGATTAATTGACACAACCTCTATTGGACCTTCTACTATAATGAATAACTTTAAATTGGTTTCATTATTAGTTAGTGTTACTTCAAATAACAGTTTGATAAGAACAATGTCTCATATAACAAGTTCTTTGACATCTACTATAGTAGTAAATGGTCAAATAGGTGAAAAACTATATTTAATTAGTAATTTAAATTCTAATGCAAGCATAAGTGGTAAACTTGCTAGTACCAATAATTTATTCACAAACTTAGCAGCAAACACTAACTGTAATATTGCTTTAAGTTCAATAAAATCATTTATAGTACCACAAACAATCAATTCAGTGTCTACAATAGCAGGAACAGCAACGGCGATATTTAAACTTGTTACCAATATAATTGCGAATACAAGTGAAGCGGGGGTAGGTTCAAATCAAATAAAGTTAGAAAGTGACTTTAATTCATTTTTAAATATACATGGGATTATTTACAGAACAATACAAAGTGACTTAATTTCGCATAGTGATATTACTTTACCTCAGAAACTAGTATTTCCGCTTGTTTTTCCATGGCAATTTGTGGATGGAGCATTAAAATCACAAGAAATTGCAAGTAATTTAAATGTTACTTCGTCTATAATTAATAATTCTATTCAAGATTTACTCACAGTTGATTTTGTAAGTAAATCAACTATCACTGGGAATATATCAAGTTGCTGCAAAGAAACAAGTACGATTAGTACAAGTAGTAATGTTAGTATTTCAAATGCTATTTTAAAGTGCAATGAACTTTCCCAAGTTTCAGCAATGCTTAATGTAAATAGTTCAATTAAAAATAATCAAAAAGTATCAGGAAATGTTAACAATATTTCCACAGTTCTGTTTGATGATGTAGAAGTTAGTTTTAGTCTAGACAGCGGCTTAAATAGTGGTTCAAGTGTAGTACCTGACATAACACCGAACTTTAGTTTAACTGCGATAACAGGAACAACTAATTTATGGAGCGGTGGTTTTTCTGTTTATAATAATTACAGTGTACCAGCATCCATTGCACTGTTAGAAGAAACTTATCAAGGTCAGCCTATATATCGGTTAGCAATGACAGTAGATGATGCGCATGCTTCAAGTCTGGCTAGTTTTCAAGCTTCGTTATCTTCCCACGGAGTTTTTGGAGGAAGTTTATCTTGGGCAATAGACACCCTCTATGTTTGTAGTGTTTACTGGAGACCCGTAAACAAACCTGACACGGTATTTGGAGGGATAGCTAGTAATACATCAGGTTGGAAAACTGGAACAACTACCTACCTCGACGATGGCTGGAGGAGATATTACAGATACAGAACGGGAGCAGGGGTAGCTACAAAAACTGATTTTGTTCATCATTCTTTCTATTGTCCCTCTTTACAATTAAATGAAACAATTTACATTGATGTATGCTGTCCACAAACAGAGCAAGGGGTGACAATTCCATCTCCTTATGTGTTTGGGGTAAGACCTGAGGGAAGAGTCCTAGAAACTTCAAGCATTAATGGATTGGTGCAATTAAGTATTTTTTCTGATACTGATATGATTTCTTTGACATCAATAGATTTAACTGATTGTAGCCTTGATACATTTTTGTATGGAGACAGTTTGTCTGAGTTAATTGCGGAAGGATTAGTGACATTAGATTCATCATTTAATGTAGATATAATAACTAATTCTGTAATAGGCTCAGTAATTTTAATTAAATCATTTATTGTTCCAAGCAGCATCAATGCTACTTCAGTAATAACAGGAGTTCAGACAGCGATATTCAAACTTGTGACGAACATTGTAGCAAATACATCTATAGCAAGTGTTGATTTAAATCAAATAAGGTTATTAAGTAGTTTTATTTCTTCATCAGATATACATGGCACAACACATGATTTAATAGAAAGTGATTTAAACTCTTGCAGCAATATTTTACTTCCTCAAATTTTTGATTTCCCGTTAGTATTTCCGCTGTTATTTGTAGATGGAGGATCATTAGTATTAGGAATTTCAGGAACATTAAATGTCAGGTCATCAATTGTAAACAGTTCTATTCAAGATTTACTAGTTGACAATTTAACAGCTCAATCTGAAATGAATGGAACAATAACTTGCAAGTACAGTATAGCAAAAGCAGAAGCAGAAGTAGCTACAAACAATATTTCAGCAAATATTACTTTGCAATGTCAATCAGGTGGGCAACTTTCCAGTAGATCTAATGCAACAGCAATAATTAAAGAACAGCTGAAGTTATTAAGTGGTATTACTTCAAGTTCAACAATATCAGGGACTTTAGTCTCTAATCAAAAGATTATTTCAAATGTAATATCAAGCATTAATATTAATGCTGTTAGTTCAATAATAGCATTAGATTTAAACTATTTGTATCTCTTAACCTTAGCAGGTAAATTTAATTCAAATGTTAAGGGAAATGTAAAATTAGTGATGAATAGTTTATTTGTTTCAAAATATGTAAATTATCCACACGCTGCACTTTTTTCAAAAAATACATTATCTATAAGCTACGAGAAAAATATAGAGCAATCTGTAATATTTAAGTCTACTGAAAGAATAACTGAGCAGCCATTTTCATTAAAAGATAATGTAATTAAAATTTCTAATATATACAAAATGGTAATTTTCAATCAGAAAACATTAAATTCCATTAGTCTAATTGAAGCCTATAATGTAGGTGTTCAATTTATAGATATTTTATATCAAATTAAACATTAAGGAGGAATATATTATGGCATTTACAACTTATTTAGCTGATGCACTAGTCAATGAGGTATTTGGGGGGGTGGCGTATAGTGGGCCTGGCACAATTTATATTGGGTTATCCTCAACACTTCCTACCGTGGCAGGTGGAAACATAACAGAGCCAACAATAGGGACAGCAGGTTATACAAGAGCAGTTGTAACAAATAATACAACTAACTTTCCAACAACAACAAGTAACAACAAAAGTAATGGAGTCGCAATTACTTTTCCAACTTCAACAGGGGCTTGGTTAGCATCTGCATCTTTAGGATATTTATTCTTCTCAGATGCATCGAGTGCTGGGAATATTTTAGGCTTCGCTGCTTTAAATAACCCTCAGGTTGTAGCAAGTAGTGGGGCAACCTTATCATTTGCGGCAGGAAGCTTAACAATTACAATAAACTAAGATAGGAGATGATTTTATATGGCTCAACATGCTAGTTATATGGCAGGGACACAGTATAATCCTGCAGATATGATGCAAAGAGAGAACGACTGGATAAGCCCAGGAGTTCTTTCTATTTCAGACTTAGTTGTTACTCCGGGTTCTAATTTAACTGTTAATGTATCTGGAGCAGCACAAGGAAGTACCGGAGGGAATGCTTGGTTACCAGGCGGCTACAGGTTTTATAACGATGCAATACAGAACATTGCGTTGGCTACAGCTAACACAACTAATCCAAGGATTGATTTAATTGTAGCAGCAATAGACACCACACAAAATCCATATGTCGCAACTATAAAAGCTATTACGGGCAGCCCGGCTGCTTCTCCATCCATACCGGCAATACCAGGGGCATTAATTGCAATACCTTTGGCTAAAGTAGCCGTTGCTGCAAATGCCACCACAATATCAGCAGGAAATATAACTGATGTTAGAACAGTGGCTGAAATAATACCTTTAAGTGCGCATTTGGCAGATAATGAGTATCAAACACCTACAATAGTAGGTACACAGATTCGAATTACACGACAATCTGGTACAAAACGACTGAGCTTTTATATTAGTGCAGATTTATCTGGAGGGAACATTACAATATCTTTGGATGCAGGCGCAACTTCTTTACCTTTAAAAGATATAGATGGTGTCCAGTTAACACAACTCTCGAAGGGATATGTGGAGGTAGTGGACAACACCACTTTTTTTACTGTTGCTCCTAGCGGCGGAGCGAGTGAAACATACAAGCTATTTAAAGGAACAAATTCGCCAGTAAACCCAAAAGAATATGATATGTGGCTAAAGTCAGATAACATTACAGTAAAAAAACAAATATTTGATAAAGATTTTAGTCTTGCAAAAACTTATGATGATGGGTCACTAGTATTCTATATAACTAGTAATCCAACTGACCAAGGTTATAGAATTTTAAGTGAACTTTTTAATCGTAATAATAAGTTATCTATGAAAATGCCACTATACTGTTGTGCATTTTATAGTGGTGGAACATGGTCTTACCCAATAGTTTATGTATATATTAGTGGAACATGGACATATTTAAGTGGAGCATTAATAGATGATAATAGTAGGATAATGGTATACTTTGGTGGAATATCTACAAAGTATCTTACAGTAAATAGTTTCAAATTAGATGGTACTGCAGATATAGTAGATAAGATTGCTAGTACAAATGTAATGGATAATTACTATGTTGATTTTGGTTCAGTTGTTAAACCCTTAGATGGAACTAGATACTTATGGATTACAACAGGAAATGGTTCAATAGAGAACGCAATTTATGTAGTGGATAAGAGTGGTAACATTGTAACAGTTATACCTAGTGTAGCAACGGCTTCATCTACAACTTCTACCCATCAATTATTATTAGATGATAATTACTTATATGCTTGTGAGTTCTATTCCAACAGTTTACGCATATGCAAAATAGATACAACTACTAATATGATAGTTATAACTACTACTTTAATAAGTGTTAGTACTAGTTATATTAACGCTGTTAATTTATTTTTAACTCAAGATGCGAATTATATTTATTGGGGTGTATACAAAATAAGTAAAGCAACTTTAACAAAGATAACTACAGGTTCAAATACCACTTTATTAGCAGGTACAAAAACAGATAAAAACGGAAGACTGATACATGTTGAATTCGATACTTCTACAACTATGAAAGTGCATATCGCAAATAAAAGTGATATGTCAATTATAAAAGCAATAAGTATTAATCTACCATTTTCACTATCTTCACAGAGTGGTAGTCAACTTAGGGGTTTTACACTAGATAAAGATGATAATATATTTGTATGGTTGTTAGAATTTTCAACTAGTTACTCATGGGTTATAAAACTGGTTAAGGATCTAACAAATGATACTTGGACCATATTCACTACCTATACGAGTTCTTTTGTGATGCAAACTGTTAACAATCGTCGGATATTTTTCTGTGATGTGTTTAGTAACTTATACGCGACTCTTGGTGACTCAAATGGGTATAGTTTTATTAAATTAAATCCAAATTTACAATTGGTTTACACTAAAGCACCTAAAGCTGGAGTTAATGATAGGAATTTAACATTAGATGTAGATCCTTGCAATATAGATACAGATTATACAAGACAGTACTTCAAATAGAAAGGAAATGATAAAAATGAGTAAAATTTATATTGAGTATGATAAAACTACCGGTAGTGTAAAAACCCAACATTTTATGCCCTTTGATTCTGTTAATGGAATAAAGAACTTAGACGGTACTATATGTACTGAAAATGAATTATTAGCAAGAGGTGGAATATTGGTAGATAGTATACCAACTCCTGAAAATATAGAAAACAAAGATTTTGCATTATATGTAAATTTATCCACAAAAACCTTATATTATGTTTATGTGGATAAAATAAAAACACAGTTTGAAATAAACAACGAATTACAATCACAAAATGCCCAAATAATTTTAACTTTAGTGACAGGAGGGTTAATGTAATATGGATTGGAATCAAATATGTACAGACTACTATAAAGCAGGCTTTTATACAAATGATTCTCTTAAGGTCTTTGTGGTTAAAGGGAAGATTTCGTCTGACCAGTACAAAACTATAACTGGTATTGAGTATGTTGCTTAATTGATTGTTAAGGCACAGCAGCCTAGAAATACTAGATAACTAAATATAAAGGCAAAATAGGAGTTGAAAGGCTTTTTTATTTTGCCTGTTTTTTAACCCGGAGGTGACGTATGAATGATCTAAATATTCTTATTGGGATTGTGGGAGTAATAGTCGGACTCTCCATAAATTATTCAAATTATAGAAAAAAACAGGATAAAAACATAAAATCAGAAACTAAGGAAGAAGCCTCTGAAAGTTCGGAGATTAAAACATCTTTAGCCTATATAAGTAAAGGTGTTGATGATATTCGAATTGATATTAAAGCAAATGAAAGAAGAGTTTCAGAGCTGTCAGAAAGAGTCACAAGAGTAGAGGAATCTACCAAGTCAGCTCATCACAGATTAAATGAATACATCGCTGTAAAGGAGGGAGAAGTCTAAAATGGAAAAACAAGCTTTCATAAATGCCATTAAAGATGGTGCTGTTAAAGGTATGCAGCAGTATGGTATTCTAGCTTCACTTACTATAGCCCAAGCTATATTAGAAAGTGGTTGGGGAAAGTTAGTTCCGGGTAACAATCTATTTGGTATTAAGTGGGCACCAGGGTATGAAGCACAAATGTTATCCACAAAAGAGTGTTATAAAGGAGAGTGGATAACAATTAATGCTCAGTTTAGAAAATATAATAGCTGGGCAGATTCAGTTGCAGACCATGCATTATTCTTAACTCAAAATTCCAGATATAAGAATCTTATTGGTGTCAAAGACTATAAAACTGTCTGCAGATTAATACAGGCGGATGGATATGCCACAGATCCAGGATATGCAAATATGTTAATAAATATTATAGAACAAAACCAGTTATACAAATTTGATACCGAAGCTAAAACAGGTTGGTACCAAGAGGGCGATAACTGGTTTTTTTATTCTTGTGGAGTAAAAGTAGTAAGTCAATGGCATCAAGATTCTTCTAATAGGTGGTTTTACTTGGCTTCGGATGGTGTAATGGCAAAGAACGCCTGGGCAAAGGATAGCTCAGGGCGTTGGTTCTACTTAGGCTCTGATGGCGCTATGTTAACAAATGATTGGGCTAGGGATAGTTCAAATAGATGGTTTTATCTAGGAGCAGATGGTGCTATGGTAATTAACCAAGCAGTAACTTGGAAAGATAAAAAATATTATCTTGGAAGTGATGGGGCTATGATGGCTAACACTACTATAGATGGCATTGTTATAGGGCAGGATGGGCAGAAGCAAAATTTAAATTAAAAATTAGGAGGGAATTTTAAATGGATATAAATAATATTATAACTGCAATAACACCTATACTGGTTACTATACTTACAGGAGCAGTAACATATATTGTAACCAAAGTAACTCAATACTTAGAGGTGAAATTAGGAAATGAAAACTATAATAAAGTAAAAAATTATGCTGTTGATGCCTGGAACATCGTAGAGGAATACTTTAGACTTTATCCGGAGGCAAAGGTAAGTATTAAAGATAAAGTAAATATGTTTACACTTGAATTAAGAAAAAATGTGCCATCCATTACAGATGTAGAGATAGAATCATTACGCCAGGCCATAGCGGGTGAAATAAATAAGGGGAAAGCTGCAACGGTAAAAAAGTAAAACTAATTCTATAGTCTTTATGTATTAATTTCTATCAAATCAAACAAATCTACTTCTAATATATTTGAAATTTTAACAAAAAGTGATAGCTTAATATCATATTTACCATTTTCTAAGTCTCCAAAATAACTTCGGCTGACTCCTGCTTTTTTAGCTAACTCTTTTTGTGTCATTCCCTTTCTCACTCTTATTTCCTTTATTTTAAGTTTGTAATTACCCATGATTTTATTATACAAACATAGTTATACCAATGTATACAGGAAAGTAATGCAGGTATAAATTACTATGAAAAGTTTTAAATCTATCTTAACAATAAAGAATAGCTACTCACAAAATATTTAGACGAGGCAATAGAAGGCTTTAAAATCATTTTGTAGAGTAGTGGCATATTTTGTAAAAAGTTAGTTCGATTTTGTCGATAATTCCGAGTGCCTCGGCACGATTTGGGTTTATAATATAAGTAAACATAAGTTATAATTTTCAAACTCGGGTTTGTAACGTAGGAGGTTCAAAAATGATAATGGAAATCGAACATTTCTTGAATAACAGGGCAGATGAGGTAAATACTATTCTATACAATGACCGGGGATATTTAAATTATGAGGAAAATATAGAAAAATTATTAGAAGAAATTAAAAAGACACTATCAGAAGAAAAGCAAGGATTGTTGTTGGATTTAGTTGACTATTCTTGCTATAGCGCTGTATTGAGTCAGAGAATAACTTACAAAGAAGGTTTCCTTGCTGGAATTAAATTCCTTCAAAAATTAATGGAAATAAAATAAAGAATCACTAAAAGGCTCTGGTGTCACCATAGCCTTTTGTCTGCCCTGAAATTGTCATAAATATGCAAAAATATATAGACTGGTTTTTTCGTTTATCTTCATGTCTTAATACCGAGACCGCAGTCAAATAGCACTCTATAACTTAAATCCCATCAGACTCCCTCGATCAATGAGCTTACCATGTCTAAGGTAAATGGGCTCCAAATCATGCTTATTCAAAAAACTCAGTACTTCACTTCCATAATAATAAAAATTCAAATCACCAAAAAAAGCAATTTTATGTTTATCAATTAAACCACAGCATCCTCCTATGAATCCATAATCTAAGCCAGGTAAAAGTATATCTCCGGGAGGAATTAAAAGCACATCAATATCCGTTCCCTGAAGTGCCTTATATATGGAATTATCACTTGTGATTAAAGCATTTTCAGATAAAACTGCACAGGAACATTTTGTATAACCTTGGTTAACATTAATTATATTGCTTTTTTTTACAGCACTTCGAAGATTTTTATCGGTATGCTTTAAATTATGAATAAAATAATCTGAAAAGTTCAATGCATTTAAAATAATATTGTGGGGATATTTATTGCCTAGACTATTATTTGAGAGGCTTATTTTATAGCCTAATATTTCTAAATATTCCATAAAGTTTTTGTCAATATCTTTATGTACTACTATGTGTTTATCATCAATTAGGTTAATTAATATATCCGGATGTCCGTTTATGGCGTCGTATAATAAATCGCATTTGGGACATTTTATTATGTTTATGTCTAATTTCTTTAAATTAAATAATTCTTCATTTGAAATTCTGTAATCTACAAAAATATTATCCATACCGCTCCTATTTAATTTGATAGTTATTGATGTATAGTATTTATTATTTTACATAAAATAAAGTTCAAATTACATGTTGATTTTTATTTATTATAGCAGTTTGAGATTAGTTTTCAAAGGATACTATCATAATTTAGGGAGTGATGTATATGCTCTTAGTTACTGTGGGTTTTGAAAGTGAAAGAGAAGGCATAATTAAAGAAATAAATGATTTAAAGGAATTATATAAGAATTATAACAAGATTATAGGATTTTCCGAGAGCATTGAGTCTGGGACTCATTTTATCAAGGTATTCTGTGATGATAATATGGAGAGCAGATTGGTAAACAAATTTGATCTGTATATGGCTAATATAATATACACAATTGTAGTGGATGAATTTATAAAAAAATATTTAGATTCGTTTTTAACAGATTCTTATTTTTTCTTAAAATATGAAGAATTAAGAGAACTAAAAAAAGAATGCATTTATATTTTAAAGGATGATGGAAAATTAATTAACGATAATACTATAAGTTACTATAATAAAAAAAATTCTATTGTGGGAAAAATTCAAAATTTCATTAAAGAAAAGAGAGAAATTAATATTAAGGGATTTCTTACATTTAGAATGAAGGAGTTAAATGATGACTTTGTTTTCATTTTAGATAAAATAGTTGAAAGATATATGGTAGAGAGGGAATATGATGAGTTTATTAAATTGCTTAAGTATTTTGTTGAGGTGCAAGACCCTAAGATTGATGAAGTAAATATTATTATAAATAAAAATGGTGAGTATGCATTTAAAGATGATAAAAATAGAGACATAAAAAAGGAAATGTTTAGTGAACTTTTTGATGTGAAATACAACAATGTAAATGAGGATGACGTGTTGCTAAGTGGCTTAATTACTAATTCACCAAAAAAAATTATAATCCACTGTGCTGAAAATGCAATTAATGGTGAAATTATTGATACAATTGTTAAAGTGTTTACAGATAGGGTTCAATTATGTGATGACTGCAAAATATGTAAGAGCATTAAAAGTATGGTTCTAAGTCCTAGAAGAACATAAATTAAAAAGCTGTTTTGAGAAGATATTTTTGAAATAACTTAAAAATTGCAAGTATTTATTAATTTTTTTAAAATATTAGGATGGTCTTGCATAAAAACTACGTACAGCATGATTTTTTAATTCCCAAAGCAGTACCATATGTAGGGGTCACTACATTTAAAAAAGTCGTAGTTATAACAAATAATTTGCAATTAACCGAGGAATAAATTTTTATTGACATAATTTAGTGTGAGATTTATAATATAGAAAATGAATAATTTTAATAACTGTGATGAGGAAGAGTAGATAAACAACTGTTTTTAGAGAGGGAAGCCCTAGGCTGAAAGGTTTTCTAAACTAGAATTATTGAAAACCACCTTGGAGTTATATGCTGAATGCAGTAAGTTTTATCGTGTCCCAGCGTTAATGGGCTGAAGATAGTAGTCTTAAATAGATTGCTAATTTGGGTGGAACCGCGTTTTATCTCGCCCCAATTTTTTTGGGAGCGAGATTATTTTTTTGTAAATAAGGAGGAGGAAAAAATTATGGCAAAAGTAGTTTTGAAAGATGGAAAGGAATTAGAGGTTAAAAAAGGCACCAAAATATTTGATATAGCAGTTCAGATTAGTCCTGCGCTTGCAAAAAAAGCATTAGGAGCTAAGGTTGATGGCGAAAAAGCTGACTTGATGTCAGAGGTGAATGAAGATTGCAAATTAGAGATTTTGACTTTTGATGATGCTGATGGAAAATGGACATTAAGACATACAGGATCTCATATTCTGGCACAGGCAGTAAAAAGATTGTATCCTGATGTAAAATTAGCTATTGGGCCTGCTATTGACAACGGTTTTTATTATGATTTTGATTCAGAGGTTTCATTTACACCTGAAATATTAGTGAAAATCGAAAAGGAAATGGAGAATATTATAAAAGAAGATGTTGCTTTAGAAAAATTTGAACTCCCAAGAGAAGAAGCAATAGCGTTTATGAGAGAAAAAGGAGAATCTTATAAAGTTGAATTGATTCAGGATTTACCTGAAGATTCTATAATATCTTTTTATAAACAGGGAGATTTTGTTGATCTTTGTGCAGGACCTCACGTGCCATCCACAGGAAAGGTAAAAGCTGTTAAGCTGCTCTCTCTTGCTGGTGCATACTGGAGAGGTGATGAAAAGAATAAAATGCTTCAGAGAATATACGGTACTGCATTTACCAAGAAAAGCGAACTTGAGGAGTATATAAACTTACTAGAGGAAGCTAAGCGAAGAGATCACAGAAAACTCGGTAAGGAACTTGACTTATTCAGCATGCATGAAGAAGCTCCAGGCTTCCCATTCTTCCATCCAAAAGGAATGGTATTAAGAAATATTCTCGAAAATTTCTGGAAGCAGAGACACACTGATGCAGACTACGATGAAGTACGAACTCCTTTAATTCTAAACCAGGAATTATGGATGCAGTCAGGTCACTGGGATCACTACAAAGAGAACATGTATTTTACTACAATAGATGAAGCAACTTATGCAATAAAACCAATGAACTGCCCAGGTTCCATACTCATTTATAAAAATGCTATGCATTCATATAAGGATCTTCCTTTAAGATATGCAGAGCTTGGAATAGTTCACAGGCATGAACTTTCCGGAGCGCTTCACGGACTAATGAGAGTTAGGTGTTTTACTCAGGATGATGCTCATATGTATCTTGCAAAGGATAAGATTAGAGATGAAATAACAAATGTAATAAAGCTTATAGATAGTCTTTACCAGGTGTTTGGATTTGAATATTTTGTTGAGCTTTCTACAAGACCTGAGGATTCAATGGGAACTGAAGAGGAATGGGAAGCAGCAACTAATGGTTTAATAGATGCATTGAATGCAGTAGGAATGGAATACAGAGTTAACGAAGGTGATGGTGCCTTCTACGGACCGAAAATTGACTTCCATCTAAAAGATTGTTTAGGAAGAACTTGGCAGTGCGGAACTATTCAGCTTGACTTCCAAATGCCTGAGAGATTCGATTTAACTTATATTGGTGCAGATGGAGAAAAACACAGGCCAGTTATGGTTCACAGAACTGTATTTGGAAGTGTAGAGAGATTCATTGGAATTCTTATCGAACATTATGCAGGTGCATTCCCAACTTGGTTAGCTCCTGTTCAGGTTAAGATCATGAATATAACTGATAATCAAAGTGATTATGTAAAAGAAGTTTCTAAAAAGCTAAGAGAAAATGGAATAAGGGTAGAGGTTGACCTTAGAAATGAAAAGATCGGTTATAAGATAAGAGAAGCTCAGATGCAAAAAATTCCATACATGCTTGTTTTAGGCGACAAGGAAATGAACGATGGATTAGTGGCAGTTAGAAGCAGAAAAGATGGAGACATTGGTACAATGATGCTTGACGAATTCATCGCAAAAGTAAAAGAAGAAAACGATAAGAAGATTAGCTTATAAAAAAATATTATATAAAAAGCATTGACAAGAGTATCAAATAATAGTAGAATTAATTCTGTTAAGCAGAAACTCGCCGTTTCTCACCGTACAGCACTGCTAGTATGGTCACTATTAAAGTACATTTGTATTGTTATGTATTGAGACGGCTTTGACCGTCTCTTTTTATTTTAATTTTTTAATTGTATAAATTCACCTGGGAGGTGTTAATTATTAATAAAGATTTTCTTTTAAATGAAGAAATAAGAGAAAAAGAATTAAGAGTGGTTTCAGATCAAGGTGAGCAGCTGGGTATATTATCATCTAAGGAAGCTCTGAAGATTGCTGAAGAGAGGGAATTAGACTTAGTTATGATATCGCCTAATGCTAAACCACCTGTTTGTAAGATTATGGATTTTGGTAAATATGTTTACGAACAGCAGAAAAAAGATAAGGAAGCAAAGAAAAAGCAAAAGGTAATCAATTTAAAAGAAGTTAGATTAAGCCCTAATATCGAAGAACACGATATTGAAATCAAAGCCGGCAATGCAAGAAAGTTTTTACTTGCAGAGGATAAGGTTAAGGTTACAGTGAGATTCAGGGGCAGAGAGGCAGATTACTCCCATACCGGAGAAAAAATATTAAAAATATTTCTATCTTTAGTTGAAGATGTGTGCATAGTTGAAAAAACACCAAAATTAGAAGGTAGAAACATGATAATGATTTTAGGCCCTAAAAAGGCGTAATTGAGAGGAGGAACTTTAAATGCCAAAAATGAAAACAAGCAGAGCTGCTGCTAAAAGATTTAAATTAACAGGAACAGGAAAACTTAAGAGAGCTAAGGCTTTCAAGAGTCATATATTGACTAAGAAAAGTACAAAAACTAAGAGAAAACTTAGAAAGACAGCTTATGTTTCAACTTCACAAGAAAAAGTAATGAAAAAAATATTACCTTACCTATAATCGGAAGGTAAATGAGGAGGTTTATTAAATGGCAAGAGTTAAAAGAGCTGTAAATGCTCGTAAATATCATAAAAAAGTATTAAAACTTGCAAAGGGCTATTTTGGCGGAAAAAGCAAGTTGTTTAAAACAGCTAATGAATCAGTAATAAGAGCACTTAGAAATGCTTATGTAGGAAGAAAATTAAAGAAAAGAGATTTTAGAAAACTTTGGATTGCAAGAATAAATGCTGCAACAAGAATAAATGGACTTTCATACTCAAGGTTTATGAATGGAATTAAAACTGCAGGTATCGATATAAACAGAAAGATGCTTTCAGAAATAGCAATAAATGATCCTAAAGCTTTTACAGAGTTAGTGGAAATAGCAAAGAAACAATTAAATGCTTAAAATTTATTAAAAAAATGCAGTATTTTGCTGCATTTTTGTTTTTGTTTTGAAGCAAGATCTTAATTCAGATGGGGATTCTTTTACCCCATCTGAATTTTAGAGCTGCAAATGCATGGCTTACTTGGCGTTGAACTCCCACTTAAGCAGACATCTAAAATCTATGATTTTAAGATGGTCGCTTACTCCTATGAAATAGGAGTTTCAGATTTCGTGGGAGACTTACGCCAAGTTAGTCAGGTTAAATAGATATATTATAGGCATGTACTATAAATTGACAATTCATATAAAAGTATTATAATTGATTAGAGGAATCTATAGTGGAGGTGATTTTATGCAAGCTTATAGAACTAAAAAAACTAGGTTTACTCCTATGCGGATACTTGCCATTGGTTTTGCAGTAGTAATATTTGTAGGGGCTGTCTTGCTCACACTTCCTATAAGTTCCGCCAGTGGAAAGACTACACCATTTATTGATTGTTTGTTTATAGCAACCTCTTCTACTTGCGTTACAGGGCTTGTAACGTTAGATACAGGAACCCATTGGAATTACTTTGGGAAAACCGTCATAATGATTCTAATTGAAGTGGGTGGACTTGGTTTCATGTCTTTTGCTACTTTATTTGCACTTTTATTTGGAAGAAAAATAACGCTGGAACAAAGGCTTGTTATGCAGGAATCATTAAATTCATTGAAGCTTCAGGGCCTGGTTAAAATGGCCCAATATGTTCTTATTTTTACATTTTCTGTTCAGACGGTAGGCGCAATTATTCTTTCAACTCAATTTATTCCCCAGTTTGGTGTATCTAAAGGGATTTATTACAGTGTATTTCATTCAATATCTGCTTTTTGCAATGCAGGTATTGATTTGTTCGGAAATTTTGCAAGTTTAACATCTTATTATGACAACCCGGTGGTTATACTTACAATTGGGTCTTTAATAGTCATAGGAGGATTGGGTTTTTATGTGTGGCAGGAGATTTATAATAACAGAGGTATAAAGAAATTGTCAATAAACTCTAAGCTTGTGCTTACAGTTACTGCTATTTTAATATTTGGCGGAGCAATACTCATGTTTTTGTTTGAGATGAATAATGAGGGCACCATAAAGAATATGTCCTTAAAGGGCAAGGTATTATCTTCATTATTTGCTTCAATTACACCAAGAACAGCGGGCTTTAATTCTATATCCACAGCAGATATGAGTCCTGCAGGAAGGTTTTTAACTATAATTTTTATGTTTATAGGAGGCTCTCCAGGTTCCACGGCAGGAGGTATAAAAACTACTACAATTGGGCTTTTATTTTTTACAGTAGTAGCAGTGATAAGAGGCAGAGAAGAAACTGAAATTTATCAAAAAAGGATTGGCAGAGAGCTGGTTAGAAGAGCAATAGCAATTACATTTATAGCTATGTGTCTTGTAACTGTAGTTACAATGATTTTGTGCATTACTGAAAAGGGTGCTTCACTTGAGTACCTTCTTTATGAAACGATATCTGCCTTTGGTACGGTTGGGTTGACGCTAGGTCTGACACCACATTTATCTGAGGTTGGTAAGCTGGTTTTGGCATTTACCATGTATTGCGGCAGAGTGGGCCCTCTTACATTTGCTATAGCACTTGCTAAGAAGAGCTATTTAAGGGGTATAAGATATCCAGAGGATAAAATAATAGTAGGGTAGGGATGAAATATGAAAAGGAAACAATTTGTGGTAATAGGGCTTGGAAGGTTTGGAAGTTCTGTAGCAAGAACGTTATATGCTTTAGACAACGATGTATTGGGTGTGGATACAGATGAAGAAAAAGTACAGAACATATCTGAGAGTGTAACACATGCAGTCCAAGTAGACGCCACAGATGAAAACAGTTTAAAATCATTAGGGTTAAGAAATTTGGATGTAGCAGTTATTGCTATTGGTGCAGATGTCCAGGCCAGCATAATGGCAACGTTAATTGTAAAGGATATGGGTGTTAAGCATATTGTTGCCAAAGCAAATAGTGAACTGCATGCTAAGGTTCTTTATAAAATAGGTGCGGATAAAGTAGTTCTTCCGGAAAGGGATATGGGGGCAAGAGTAGCCAACAGTTTGGTTTCATCAAATATATTAGACTATATTGAGTTATCAGATGATTACAATATTGCAGAGATAGTGAGTCCTATAGAATGGTATGGCAAGACTCTTTTAGAGCTTAATATAAGATCAAACTATGGTTTAAATGTTATGGCAGTAAAGAGAGGAGAAAAAATTGAAATTTCTCCGGACCCTGATTATACGATATCAGAGAATGATATAATAATTGCTATAGGTGATTCTAAATCTTTGGATAAAATACAGATAAGTACTAAAAAATAATTTAAATGCTGAGGTGCAGATTTTTGGAATTTATAAGCAGCAGAGAAAACCCTATTATTAAAGATGTAAAAAAATTAAAAGAAAAAAAGTATAGAGAAGAAAAAAAACAGTTTTTCATCGAAGGATTGAGGTTTGTTTCTGAGGCTTTAGAATCTGATTTTGAAGTTCCTATAGTATTTATATCTGAAAATATGGTTACAAAATTTGAAAATTTTAATATTAAAAATAAAACAAAAATATACTGCTTATCCAAAAGGGTATTTAAGGATATATCTTCCACAGAAAATCCCCAGGGGATTGCGGCCGTAGTAAATTATAATAATATTAATATTAAAAATAGAGAAGGTTTTTATGTACTTACAGATAAAGTTCAGGATCCGGGAAACCTTGGAACTATAATAAGATCTGCCCATGCATCAAATGCTTTGGGAGTAATAATCACAAAGGGAACAGTAGATGTTTATAATGACAAAACTTTAAGATCCACTATGGGGTCAATATTTCATATTCCTATAATTCAAGATGAAGATTTAACATATTTAAGTAAATTGAGAGATGCTGGTTTTAAACTTGTTGTAAGTTCACTAGATACTGATAAAAATTTTTATCAAGTGGATTTGACAGGCAATTTAATAATTGCTGTAGGCAATGAAGGTGCAGGAATAAGTTCTGATATAATGGAACTTTCTGACGTCAAGGTAAAGATACCTATGCCTGGGGGTGCGGAATCACTAAATGTATCCGCAGCAGCTTCTATTATGATGTTTGAAGTGGTAAGGCAAAATTGTTTGCAACCCAGGGGTTGACAATATATTGAATTAAATGTACAATGTAAAAAACATAATATTCTGCTTAGATGAAGAGAGTAGACATAATTAATCGTTCCAGGGAGAAGAGGTCACTGACTGAAAGCTTTTTTATTGATTTATATGTTGAAGTTCGCTTCGGAGCTCCGGTTGTGAAATAGTAGTAGTAACCGGCGGTAATTTGCCGATATTTTTACGAAGAGGGTATAAGTTTTTTATACCAATTTGGGTGGTAACGCGGATTCAGTTCGTCCCTTTAGAGGGATGGACTTTTTTTTATCTAAAATTGAAAGGAGAAAAGAAATGAAGGAAAAATTGGAATTAATAAAGGAACGCGCTCTTAAAGAACTAAAAGAATCAGTTGATAGTACTCAACTTGATAATATCAAGGTAAAGTACTTGGGGAAAAAAGGTGAACTTACACAAATTCTTAGAGGAATGGGTGCTGTAAGTGCTGAGGAGAGACCGATAATAGGTAAAATTGCAAACGAAGTAAGAGAATCACTGGAGAATTTTATTCAGGAGGCGTCAGATTTAATTAAAAAAAATGAAAAAGATTTAAAACTTAAAAAGGAAGTAATAGATATAACAATGCCGGGAATTAGGCAGACCATGGGAAAAAGGCACCCACTTGAACTTACCTTAGATAGGATGAAAGAAATATTCTTATCCATGGGATTCACCATTGAAGAAGGGCCTGAAGTGGAGCTTGACTATTATAATTTCGAGGCACTTAACATTCCAAAGAACCATCCTGCTAGAGGAGAACAGGACACATTTTATATAAATGACACTATTGTTTTAAGAACACAGACATCGCCAGTTCAGGTAAGAACTATGGAAAAGCAGCAGCCTCCTATTAAGATGGTATGTCCTGGAAAGGTGTATAGAGCTGATTCAGTAGACGCAAGTCACTCTCCAATTTTTTATCAAATGGAGGGTATGGTAATAGATAAGGGTATTACTTTTGCAGACTTAAAAGGAACTCTTGATCAATTTGCAAAAAAAATGTTCGGAGAAGATGTTAAAACAAAGTTCAGACCCCATCATTTTCCATTCACAGAACCATCTGCAGAAATGGATGCATCCTGCTTTGTATGTCATGGTAAGGGCTGCAAGCTTTGCAAGGGCAGTGGATGGATAGAGATACTTGGCTGTGGAATGGTTCATCCTGATGTGTTAAGAAATGGTGGAATCGACCCTGAAGTATACAGCGGTTTTGCTTTCGGAATGGGAGTAGATAGAATGGTAATGCAGAAATATGCAATAGATGATATAAGGTTATTATATGAAAGTGATATGAGATTTTTAAATCAGTTTTAATAATTCATAAAATTAAGGAGGAAAAGATATGAAAGTTCCAGTTAAATGGTTAAAAGATTATGTTGATATAGACATTGATGCTCATGAATTAGGAGATAGACTTACATTGTCAGGTTCAATGGCGGAGGAAATTATTACTACAGGAGATGAGATTCAGAATGTAGTGACTGGTAAAATTGTTAAGCTTGAAAAGCATCCAGATGCGGAAAAGCTGTTTGTATGTCAAGTGGACATTGCTGCAGGTGAAACAATTCAAATAATAACAGCAGCAACAAATATGAAGCTCCATGATGTAATACCTATAGCCTTAAATGATTCCACATTACACGGGGGAGTAAAGATAAAAAAAGGAAAGCTTAGGGGACTGGAATCCAATGGTATGTTCTGTTCAGAACAGGAATTAGGTTTATCAGGAGATGAGCCCGTACATGGGCTTATGATTTTACCTGAGGGAACACCATTAGGTAAGGATATAAAAGATGTATTAGGAATGAAGAGTGAAATAATTGACTTTGAAATCACGTCAAACAGACCGGACTGTTTAAGCATTGTAGGAATGGCAAGGGAAACTGCAGCGACATTAAACACAACCTATAGAATGCCGGATGTTAAATATACTGCTAACTGCAGTGAGAATATAAATGATGTGTTAAAAGTTGATATAAGAGACGGTCTTTGCAGAAGATACATTGCAAAAGGAGTTAAAAATATTAAAATAGAGCAGTCTCCTGGCTGGATGCAGGATAGACTTTTAGAAGCAGGGGTTAGACCAATAAGTAATATAGTAGATATAACAAACTTTGTTATGCTGGAATTAGGTCAGCCAATGCATGCTTTTGATGTAAGAGAAATAACAACTAATACAATAGTTGTAGAGAGAGCAAAAGCCGGAGAAAAGTTTACTACTTTAGATGGAAAAGAAAGAACTTTAGATGAAAATGTGCTTAATATAAAGAATGGTGAAACCACCATTGGACTTGCAGGAATAATGGGTGGTTTGAATTCAGAAGTTAAAGATGATACAAGCGCCATAATCTTTGAAGGTGCAACTTTCGATGGCACCAATATAAGGATTTCTTCAAATAAATTGGGATTAAGGACAGAAGCTTCCTCCCGCTTTGAAAAAGACCTTGATCCAAATTTAGCAGAGCTTGCTATAGACAGAGCCTGTAAGCTTGTTATTGAGCTGGGAGCAGGAGAAGTAATGGAGGGGACTATAGATATATATCCAAATAAATTAACCCCTCATACTATGGAAGTAGATTCAAAATGGTTAAATGTCTTCCTGGGTACAGACATTAAAAAGGAAGATATGAAGAATTATCTGGACAGACTGGATATGACTACAGAAATAGTTAATGATAAACTTTTAATTAATGTTCCTACCTTCAGAGGAGACGTTAACATAAAGGAAGATGTTGCAGAGGAAGTAGCAAGGATATTTGGATATGACAATATTCCAACAACTGTAATAAAAAGCGTCAGTACAAGGGGTGGAAAAAGCTATAAGCAGAGATTAAACGATAAAGTTGTGGAAGCCCTAACCTGCAGTGGATTAAATCAATCCATAAGCTATTCAATTGTAAGTCCAAAGGTATTTGATAAGATAATGCTTCCAAAGGAAAGTAAACTCAGAACCGCAGTACAAATAAAGAATCCTTTAGGAGAAGATTATAGTATAATGAGGACTACCTCTATACCATCAATGATGGAGGCATTAACTAGAAATTACTCAAGAAATAATCAAGTTGTAAGATTGTTTGAACTTGGAAGAGTATACCTGCCAGGTGAAGAACTTGAGCACCTTCCTGAGGAAAGAAATACTATAACCATAGGAATGTATGGAAATTCTGATTATTTCCACTTGAAGGGAATAGTTGAAAATGTGATGGATACCTTAGGAATTAATAAATATGAGTTCAAGAGAGAAAGTGATAACTCAAGTTTTCATCCTGGAAAAACTGCTGCACTATTTATAAAAGGTGAATGTGCAGGCGTGTTGGGTGAAATACATCCAGATGTCAATGAAAAGTTTGGTATTGAAGAGAGATGTTATATATCTGAATTAAACTTAGATATTTTAAATAAATATGCTGATTTAGATAGAAAATATACTCCTCTTCCTAAATTCCCTGCAGTACTCAGAGATATTGCAATGCTTGTAGATGACAGTATACTTGTTAAGGAAATAGAAGACATAATTAGAGAAAAAGGTGGAAATATGATAGAAAAAGTTGAACTCTTTGATGTATACAAAGGTAAGCAGATACCTGTTGGTAAAAAGAGCATAGCTTATTCGATTTTATACAGATCAGATTCTAAAACATTAACAGATGAGGAAGTTGGAAAAGTGCACGATAAGATAGTACGAAGCTTAGAGAAAGTACTGGGTGCTGAACTGAGATAGTTATTAATGTCTTAGATATAAATTCATGTTTAATATGTATAAGATATATGGTAAAATGAAAAAAATATGAATTTTCTAAGAAGGTGATTTCGTGAATGTTGTTTCAGTGAAGATATATGGTATGGAATATAATTTAAAAGGTGAAGAGCAGGAAGAATATCTGCACAAAGTGGCAGGCTATGTTGATAAAAAAATTAAAAACATTATGGATAAAAACTGTATGCTTAATATGTCTTCAGCAGCAGTTTTATCTGCAATAAATATAGTGGACGACCTTTTTAAAATTAAAATGGAATATATAAAGCTTTCGGATTATACAAAGGAACAGGAAAATATTAACAAGGAATGCGAAGAACAGATTGCAGAACTTAAAAATCAGATAAAGCTTTTAGAACTTAAAAATTCTGAACTTCAGCAGGATTTGAAAGAAAGTATCAATGTAGAAACGCTTGATGAGAAAGAAGAGGAATTGGAAAAGATAAAAAATGAATTGAACCTCATGGAGGATGCTGCTCAAAGGTATGTTGAAAAAAACAATATATTAAAAGCTGAAAATAAAGAATTGAAATTTCAACTTCATACCTCTAAATATAAAGTTATGGATCTTAAAAACAAACTTACGGAGAGTCAGATAAATTTTGCTAGAGAAAAAAAGATAAATAATAGTCCACCAATAAAGTAAACGGTAAGCAAAAATCCTAATCCATTTTGGGCAATGGCATTAAGTTAAAAAAAGACTTACATCACAAACGCGTGGTGTGGGTCTTTTTTAATAAAATTTATATTATGACTTGACAGCATATCAAAAATATGCGGCCGCTTTCGCTACTGATTATTTTA
>Ga0268357_100292_pt1 | contig 72411 bp, 90 predicted proteins | sample BioMet10_FD_192466 | JGI IMG/M metagenome (GOLD analysis project Ga0268357, IMG submission 192466) | Sewage microbial communities from Oakland, California, United States - Biofuel 10 (Illumina Assembly) | ecosystem: Engineered > Wastewater > Sewage > Unclassified | place: USA: California... | reverse complement strand
AGCATTAAGTCTTTCAGCAAAGCTGACGATTTTTTTAGGACATGCATCAATGCAGTGACCGCAACCTTTGCATATTTCCTCTCTAAAAGTTACTTTTGGCATAATTGACCCCTCCTTAAATTTAGTAATAAATTTTTTTAGTCAATACCACAAATGATTATATAATAAATTTTTATTATATACCTTTAGCTCTCCAAGGCGGTCTCATGTATATATCTATTGGAAATATTTCTCCATGAACCTTACCTTTTATAACTTCTGCCAATTCTTTAGTACAAACTGTATATATATATGGAATACCTGTTTTTCGGGATAACTTAACCATCTCCAAATCGCCTTTGATTATATCCTCTGCAGTAGTTTCATAAGACATATTTGTGTTTGAAATGAAGTGTGTAACTTTAAGTCTCGAACCTCTTTCAATATCCCTCATGTATTCCTCTGTGCCTTCGTTATCTGCTGTAAAAGGCCTGTTATTATTTACAACAAAGTAGAGATCATAAGGCTCTTCTTTAAAATATCTATTATATTGACCAAGAACTACTGAACCTTGGTCGTCACCACCTACATCTATTACTACTTCATAGCTTTTATCATTAAATATTGCTAAAACCTCAGCAGGCACCACCATGAGTTCCGCATTAGAAAGATGCTTATCAGCAGAAATAACTCTTATTCCATAGCTTTCCAACATATCTCTTACATCTCTAGTGCAAAAATATGGGTTCACAATATCAATGTCAACTATTGCAACCTTATTTCCTTTTTTTGCAAGGCTAATTGCATAATTAATTGCTATCTCAGTTTTGCCGCTTCCGAAATGTCCCGAAAAAATTCTTATTCTACTCAATTTATCACCTCATAATTATTAAAAGGAAAATTGAAACCGTATTCATTTTTAAATTAACACATATAAAAGCAGACATAAACAATATATTTTGAATGATAAAATTCATTTTTATAAACATATAACATATATCTGCCATGATAATTATACCATAATAACATGGATAATTCTAATTAATTTTTATTTTTAATATACTTTAGCCTTTTCTTCACCCTTTAAAACTCTTAATCCTCCCTGGGCTAAAGCAAGCAATTCATCTTCACCAGGATAAACTATAACTGGAGCTATAAAAGATACCATATCTTTTATTCCTGCAACTACCGGCTTACTGTATGCAATTCCGCCAGTTAAAATAACTGCATCAACTTTTCCCGATAGCACTGCTGCACATTTGCCTATTTCTTTTGCTACCTGATAAATAAATGCGTCAAATATAATCTTGTAATCCTTCTCTCCAGCCAAAGCCTTCTTCTCAATTTCTATAAAATCATTAGAATTCAAGTATGCAACCATTCCGCCTTTGCCAGTGATTTTCTTTTTCATATCCTCAAGGGCATATTTACCACTAAAGCACATTTTAATCAAGTCTCCAACTGGAAGTCCTCCGGATCTTTCTGGAGAGAATGGTCCTTCGCCGTCTAAAGCATTGTTTACATCTACTACTTTTCCTGCTTTATGCGCTCCAACAGATACTCCTCCACCCATATGTACAACGATTAAGTTTAAATCATTATAGTTTTTACCTGTTTCTTTGGCATATCTTTTAGCTACAGCCTTTTGATTAAGTGCGTGGAATATGCTTTTTCTTTCTATTTCGGGCAATCCTGAAACTCTTGCCACATCCTCCATTTCATCTACCACTACAGGATCAACAATAAATGCAGGAATGTTTAAGGATTTTCCGATCTCATTTGCTATTATTCCGCCAAGATTTGAAGCATGTTGCCCCTGAAGACCTGATTTTAAATCCTCAAGCATGGAATTATTAACTTCATAGGTACCACCTTCAATAAATTTTAAAAGGCCACCTCTTCCAACTACAGCATTTAATGCGCTTATATCAAAATTCTTTTCTTTAAGCACCTTTAGTATTACATCTTTTCTAAATTGATACTGATCATATATTGCAGCAAATTTATTTATTTCCTCTGAAGAATGCCTTAAAGTTTCAACAAAAATTGGATTTTCATCTTCATATACGCCAATTTTTGTTGAAGTTGAACCAGGATTTATCATTAATAATTTATATGTCATAGTTTCCCCTCCTGAAAATTAAATTATTTTTTTAACGCTTCTGCAACTAATGCAGCTAATGCAATAGAATTCATTTTAGCCTCATGGCTGTCACTTCTAGAAGTAAGTACAACTGGAGCTGAAGTTCCTACTAGTAATCCACCGTTCTTGCTGTTTGTAGCGTATGACAATGTCTTATACATTATATTCCCTGCTTCAATATTAGGCATAAGAAAAATATCTGCCTTACCTGCAACAGGACCAGAAATTCCTTTATGATGAGCTGCTTCTTCTGACAATGCATTGTCTAGAGCTAAAGGTCCGTCAATGATGCATCCTTTTATCTGACCTCTGTCATTCATTTTTGTAAGAATTGAGGCATCAATTGTAGCTTGCATAGAAGGATTGACAACTTCCACCGCACAAATTGGTGCAACTTTAGGTGTTTCTATTCCTAGAGCTTTAGCTACAGTAACCGCATTGTTAACTATGTCTATCTTTTCCTTCAACTCTGGATACATGTTGAATGCTGCATCAGTTATAAATAATAATCTGTCTATACCTGGAACATCAAAAACTGCCACGAAGGACATTAATTTTCCGGTTCTTAGTCCTATTTCCTTATTTAATACTGCTCTTAAAAAGTTAGCTGTATCAAGTAGTCCTTTCATAACCATATCTGCTTTTCCTGTAGAAACTAATTCCACAGCCTTTAAAGCTGCCTTTGCCGCATTGGGTTCGTGGATTACTTCAAAACTATTTAAATCCATACCTATTTCTTTTGCAACTTCTTCTATTTTTTCTTTGTCCCCAACTAATATTGCCTCAGCCAAACCTATCTCTCTTGCATCTTTAATAGCCTCTAAAACTGGTTTATCCTGTGCTGCTGCAACTGCAACCTTTTTTGTTCTTTGACTCTTGGCCATACTTATTACTTCTTCGAAAGTCTTTAACATATCTACACCTCTTCTTCGTAAACTTTAGGAATTTCTTCCCATCTCAGTACTCTTAGCACCCCTTGCATTAAAGCCAACCCCTCATATTCTCCGGGTACTAATTTTGCAGGCGCCACAAAACTTACTCGATTGAAAATCAAATCTGTAAGTTTTTTATTATACGCCATTCCTCCAATCATTTTTTCTTAAGTTCTGCATAAGTATCTTTTCCGCAGTAAGCTAGTGCTATTAAGTCCCCACATGGCAGTGACCCCGACCTTTCTGGTTAAAAGGCACTTCGTCATTTGTATTATTTACGTCAATTATTCTTCCGTTTCTTACTGGCGCACGGAACTTCCCCCTCCGATATGTGCCACTATAAATGAGCTTTGCTCAAATCTTAAATTCATTTCCTTGCAAACTCTTATTGTTACTGCCTTAACATTTAAAGCATGAACAAGAGATACTTTTGGAATTTCTAGTAACCCGGATATCCTAGCGACATCCTCAAATTCAACAACTGCTGCTAAATCCGTTACTTTATAATTGAAACCAATTGATTAATTTGTTTTGGCCATTTAAATACCCCCATAATAAAATTTACCTTTACATCTATATTCTATCAAATAAATTGCATAAAACTATGTTTTTCAGAAAATTTAATATTATGCTGAATATTCTTTCATAATGCACTCTGCACTCTTTATTCCATCTACTGCCGCAGATATTATTCCTCCTGCAAAGCCAGCCCCTTCGCCACTTGGGTACAATCCAACCAAGTTAATACTTTGAAGCTTTTCATTCCTTATTATCTTTAATGGAGCAGAAGTTCTTGTTTCAATACCCGTTAATATTGAATTATTATCCGAAAAATTTTTTATTTTCTTATTAAATTCCAAAAGCCCTTCCTTTAAAGCTTCACAAACATAAGATGGAAGGCATTCCTTAAGATCGGAAAACTCATATCCTGGTTTATAAGAAGGTTTTATATTGCCTAATTTTTTTGTAATCCTTCCATTAATAAAATCCTCTGCGAGCTGAACAGGTGCAGCATATTCCCCACCCCCTGTAGTGTAAGCAAGTTTTTCATAGTGCCTTTGAAATTCCATTCCAGAAAGTGGAGAATTGCTTAAAAAATCACTGCTATTAACAGAAACTACTAATGCAGAATTGGCATTGTCCTTATCCCTTTTATAATCACTCATACCATTGGTTACAACCATATAAGGTTCAGAGGAAGCAGAAACCACAGTTCCGCCAGGACACATACAGAAGCTGTAAACTGCCCTTCCTGAATCCCTACACGTATGTGTAAGTCTGTACTCTGCCGCATTAAGCCTTGGATGTTCTGCAAATTTTCCAAACTGATTTATATTAATAAGCTTTTGGGAGTGCTCAATCCTAACACCTATTGCAAAAGGCTTAGGCTCCATAAAAATATTCTTCCTATGGAGCATCTCATAAGTATCTCTAGAACTATGTCCAATTGCCATCACTAAAACTTCGCAGGGTATTTCAGTCCTATTTACAACAATTGACTTTATTTTATTGTCTTTAATATTTATGTCTTCCAATCTGTTATTAAAAAGAATCTCTCCTCCCAGCATTAATATTTTTTCTCTTATATTTTTTACTACAATTTTTAAAATATCTGTTCCTATATGAGGCTTACCTGAATAAACAATTTCATCTGGAGCCCCGGACTTAACAAATTCATCTAATACATAGTCGCATCTTGTATCCTTTATTCTTGTAGTAAGCTTCCCATCAGAAAATGTACCTGCTCCTCCTTCTCCAAATTGAACATTCGAATCACAATTTAAAATTCCGCTTTTCCAGAAATTATTTACTTTCTTTGTCCTATTTTCAATTGCTTCTCCTCTTTCTATTACCAAAGGTCTGTAACCATTTTTAGCAAGTTCGAGAGCTGCAAACATACCTGCAGGACCCATTCCCACTACTATAGGTCTAGTATTTAATTTTTTATTTCCAAATATTATTTTTTCTCTAATAGCTGTTTTATATAATTGAATATCATTATCCCTTAAACTATTAACTATCTGTTCTTCTTTTTCGATAAACACCTCTACTGAATAATTGAATTTAATATTATCCCTTTTTCTTGCATCTAAGGATTCCCTTAGTATAGTATACTTAATTATATTATCCTGGGATAACCTCAGCTTCTTTGCAATCCTTTCTTTAAGAAATTCAAGATCTTCATCTAAAGTTAGACTTATATTGTTAATCTTAATTGTCATTATTGACCTCCGGTATCTTTATTCTTTAGTGCTACTCCTAGGTTTGAGGGATTTACTGATATTATTGAAATTCCCTCTGGGAGTTTAACATTAACCTGAACAGTATGGTTTCCTTCTCCTAAATTGCTTAAATCAACATAACAGTCCACAGTATCACTCGTTAAATTGTTTATCAATGATTCAGGACCTGAAACAACAATTGAAACAGTGCTATTATCCAGAACAGCACTTAGAGTGCCTGCTAAATTTTTAGTTTTTACAGTTAGTGTTAAATTTTTTTCAACATCCTTATTATAAGTAACGTTAAGCTTAACTGAAGAAATATTATTGACTATAGTGATTCCCTTGGGTACCATAAGCTTTGCATCGACTGTCTGAGCCCCGTTTAATGTTTTAAGATCTACAGGTTCAGTATCAATGCTAGAAATATTATTAATGTATTCATCATTTCCTGCAATATCAATAGTATTAGTTGACGGTAACGCTGATTTAACCAGAGTACTATTATCTATTTTTCCATTAAATTTAACATTTATGCCCACAGTTTTTACTCTTTTAACAGGAACCGTTATATCAATAACATCTGGGTCCACCAGAACGTATTTATATTTACTACCTTCCGTTGATTCTGCCTGAAGATTAGTTTTAAAACTTACATCCTTGCTGGCATCACTTACATTACATCTTGCCACTGCATATTTAACTAAATTTATCGTTTGCGAAGGACCGCTAATTTTCGCTTCTTTATACTCCAATTCAGGAGCTATTGCATAAAACCCGGCTTTAGCTTTTCCCTCTAATATTACTTTAACCGGAACTGTTTTTTCTACCATTTCATCAATATTAATATTGACAAAAAGATTTTCTGAGTTGACTACTTTAATTCCAGAAGGACAGTTCTTCACGGTTACAGGGATTTTATTCTCACCCTTTTTTAGTGCAAGTGCATTTAAATCCGCCTGAAGTTCAATCTTTCCAGGTTCTACAGAATAAATATCAGAAACATTTCCTTTTATATTGATTTTTAAAGTTACATCGCTGTCAATAACCGGTGCCAGTTTTGAATTGGCCAGAAGATCCTGATTTACTATCTTTACAGATACAGTGATGTTCCTTTCCTTAATAGGATTTTCAACATTATAAATATACAACCACAAAATAAAAGCAGCTATAGCACAGCATGCTTTTATTATAAACTGCTCTTTTTTACTTTTTCTTTCCATAATTTCACCTGCTCTCTAATTGTTGATTTTTTGGAATTTCTCTTTCTTATTATTCTTACAAGTATATTCCTAAGTTTTTCACTGTCATAGTTTCTTGTAAGATTACCATTTACCGCAAGTGAAATTATTCCTGTTTCTTCAGAAACTATTACTATGAGTGCGTCTGAATTTTCTGAAATTCCTATGGCAGCTCTATGTCTTGTTCCTAATTTTTTATTTATATTTCGATTGTTTGTTAGTGGTAATATACATGCTGCAGACATTATTCTATCATTTCTTATAATAGTAGCCCCGTCATGTAATGGTGTGTTTACTACAAAAATATTTTCGAGTAATGCGGAGGATAATTCCGCATCAAGCTTTATTCCGCTGTTTGCTATATCCTGCAGACCGGTAAGCTGTTCAATAATTATCAATGCTCCAGTTTTATTTTTTGATAAACTATCTGCTGCATTTGTTATTTCACCTATTATTTTTTCTAGTTTTTCTTCATCCTCAATTATGGGCTTATCTAAAAAAGTGGTTCTTCCTAAATGTTCCAATGCACTCCTAATCTCAGGCTGAAATATGATAATAAAAGAAAGTACACCTATGGTTATCGTCTTCGTCAAGATCCAGTTTAGCATAGTCAAATTAAAAAAACTGCTTATAGGTATTAAAAATACTATCAATATTATACCCTTTAATAACTGTTCAGCCCTGGTCTCCTTGATAAGCATATATGTTTTATAAAAAATAAAAGTTACCACGATTATATCCATAATAGAAGAAAAACTAATATTTTTTACAGAATTAATTGCCACATTTAATAATTCCACCAATTACACCCCTTAAATAAAGTTTATATTACAATTATACACTATTTGTAATTGTAAATATCCATTGAAATAAAAATTTTGAAATTATTAATAATTTTTTATTTTATGGATAAACTAATTTTAGCCAAAGTTTTTTTACACGGGGAACCCAAAAAAATCAGGGGGTGAATCGTATTTATACGTAGGTTATGCCTTTACCGAACCCGTCAGCTAACCCCGTCGGCAAAAGGAGTGTTGAAAATGAAAAAATTCGTATTTACATTGTTTATTTTTTTAAATCTTTTATTCTTTCAGGGAACTTGTGTTTATGCAAATGATTCAAGTGATCCTACTACAAACTTATTCAACCAGGAGTCTGAAGTTGCGCAAGTTTTTAAAACAAATGATAGGGAATTTTATCTTTCAGATACAGACATATATCTAATGGCTCAAATAGTTCATGCTGAGAGCAAAGGTGAACCTTTTGAAGGTAAAGTTGCAGTAGCATCTGTAATACTGAACAGATTGGGGTATCCTGAATTCCCAAAATCTATTAAAGGAGTTGTAATGCAAAAAAATGCATTTTCTTGTGTAAAAAATGGAAGCATCGATGTAATTCCTGATCAAAGCAGTTATTATGCAGTAATTGAGGCACTAAAAGGTAAAGACCCAACTGAAAAGGCAGTTTTCTTCTACAATCCCAAAACTGCAACTTCAAATTGGATGAAAAATGTATCTAAAAGAAGCGTGATAAAAATTGGCAACCATGTTTTTTTTAAAGCATAATAAAAAGGTGTAAATTCGAGGGCACTGAAAAACAAATAGTTTTTCAGTGCCCTCGTAAATTCACACTTTTTAAATTCCGTTTTTTATTGAATCAAGATATAAAACAGCACTTAAAGCTGCCACTTGACCCTCTCCTGCTGACTTAAGGTATTGATATGGTTTACCTGTGCAATCTCCCGCGGCAAAGCACCCATCAATATTAGTACTCATATTCCTCTGAACCTTAATATGTCCATTTTCAATCAGAAGTCCCGGAACAAGCTGATCAGGAGCTACGCTGTCTTTCAGTACGAAAACGCCCTGAGTTAATAAATTTTTCTTCTTTAACTTAAGAATTTCAACTTTTTCATGTCCTGTAATCTCTACCGGTATATCCTTGACTATCTCAACATCAGTATTTATATTATATTCTCCATTATACATAGGAATATAATATACCTTATCCGCAACTTCACTTACAAAATTGGCTTCTTCTTCAGCCTCTTTGTTGTAGGCAATAATTGAAACTACTTTATTCCGGTAAAGCGGTGCATCGCAAGTAGCACAATATCCAACACCCTTACCCAAAAATTTCAGTTCACCATTAATAGGTTTATCAAATTCCATACCAGTAGCAATAATAACTGCTGATGCCTCATACATTTTTTCATTTACAAGCAATGAAAAATAATCACCCATAGCATATACAGCATTAATTTTTTCATAGATCAAATTAATTCCCATATCTTTTATATGAGAATCAAACTTATCTTTAAGTTCTACTCCCGTTATATCATAAAATCCCAGATAATTATTAATTTTCGGTGCCTTTATTAGCTTTTTACTAAGATCAACATTCCCAAACACAATGATATTCTTATTTCTTATCTTGGAATTAATAGCAGCAGATAATCCTGCCGGCCCACTTCCAATAATTGCTATATCATATCTGCTGTCCATATTCATCCTCCACTCTTTAAATTAGATATACTTATCAATAGCTGATTTAAATGCTTGCTTTGGTCTGAATCCAACCAATGTTTCTGCAAGCTTACCATTTTTAAATATAATAACTGTTGGAATACTTGCAACATTAAACTGCATTGATGTTACTGGATTTTCATCCACATTGAGTTTAAAAAATCTTGCCTTTTCACCATATTCACTTGACAATTCATCGATTACTGGAGACAACATCTTACAAGGTCCACACCAAGCTGCCCAAAAATCAACAATTACAGGTGCTCCATCTTTATTAATCTCCTGTGCAAAACTAGAGTCATTAATTATATTTACCATATCCTTACCTCCATGTATACCCCATACGGGTATTAATTAATTAAATATTACATCAACTACAATGATTAGTCAATACTTTATAATAATTATTATTAGTTGGAATTATATTTTCTATAACTCCAGAATTAACTTTTTTATTTTCAAAATAGAAGAAAAATTCATTGAAAATTCATCAAGTCCATATTCCATTAAGGTCTTTACTGCATTTTCATCGCCAGCCATTTCTCCACACATTCCACACCATTTTCCTTCTTTGTGAGCGGCATCAATTGTCATCTTAATTAACTTTAAAACTGCTGGGTGCATTGGGTTATATAGATATGATACCTTTTCATTTCCCCTATCAGCAGCCAATGTATACTGAATAAGATCATTTGTACCTATGCTGAAGAAATCTGCATACTTCGCAAGCTCATCTGCACAAACCGCTGCCGCTGGAATTTCAATCATTATACCCAAATCAATGTTATCATTGTATTCCATATATTCACAATCCAGCTCTTTTTTACATTCAACCATCAATGCTTTTACAGCTAAGAACTCATCTAGTGAGGATATCATAGGAATCATAATTTTAAGATTACCATAAATTGATGCTCTTAATAGTGCCCTAAGCTGTACTTTGAAGATGTCCTTTCTATCTAAACACAGCCTAACAGCTCTATACCCTAAAAATGGATTTGTCTCTTCAGGAATAGGAAGATAAGACAATTGTTTATCCCCTCCAATATCAAGTGTTCTTATTATAACCGACCTATCCTGCATCCTCTCTAAGACATATTTATAAGCTTCAAACTGCTCGGTCTCGCTTGGAAGTCTGTCTCTGTCCAAATATAACAATTCCGTCCTAAATAGACCAATCTCATCCCCACCATTTTCCAGCACAAATTTAACTTCTTCAGGCTTACCGATATTGCCGGCCACCTTGATTTTCTTTCCTGACTTTGTAACAGCACTGATATTTATTAACTTTTTCAACTCTTCTTTTTCTCTTACATATTCCTCTTTTTTCTGCTGATATTCTTTTATAGTATTTTTATCTGGGTTAATTATAACATTCCCCAAAACTCCATCAACTATAAGTACATCTCCATTTTTTACTGATGTTGTTATATCATTTAACCCCACTATAAGTGGTATTTCAAGGCTTCTAGCCATAATTGCACTATGAGATGTTTTTCCCCCAATATCCGTTAAAAAACCAATAACATTGGTTCTATTCAATTGAGCTGTTTCGGAGGGAGTTAAATCATGAGCTACAATAATAGTATTTTTCTTCGAGGTATCTATCCCATCTAAAGAAAGCCCCAATAAATTTGAAATAATTCTGTTACCAACGTCTTTTATGTCCGCTGACCTTGCTTTCATATATTCATCTTCCATAGAATCAAAAATTGATATGTACATATCCATAACTTCTTGCAGAGCTTTTTCCGCATTTACAATATTGGACTCTATGTTACTCTCTACTGCCCCAATAAATTCAGGGTCGTCTAATAAAAGCAGGTGACCCTCGAAAACTGCTGCATTCTCTTCGCCAATATCATTTTCAACCTTATCTCTAATAACAGATAATTGTTCTCTTGTTTTTTTAATTGCATCATATAATCTCTCTTTTTCGAGTATTACATTACTTATTTTCTTCTGAATAATCTTACTTTGATAGCTGCCTCTTATAAGTGCACGTCCAATTGCATATCCGGCTGAAGCTGAAATACCACTTTTCATGAAACTCCCCCTAACAATGATTTTTCCCATATCTTATTTTAAAATCATTATACTATAAACAGCAGACTTTATCCGATAAATATTTTTATAACAAACAAAAGAATACTATTTCAATGATTCTAAATACTCCCTTTGTCCAATTTCATATAAGTTATTACCATAAAAATCTACAACTACCACCACTGGTAGGTTTTCTACTTCCAATCTTCTTATTGCTTCCGAACCGAGATCTTCATAAGCAACTAATTCAGATTTCTTTATGGATTTCCCCATAAGTGCAGCTGCTCCTCCGATTGCAGCAAAATAGACTGCACAATTCTTTTTCATGGATTCTATTACTGCCTCCGACCTTGTTCCCTTACCGATCATGCCCTTTAATCCTTTATCTAAAAGCCTTGGTGCATATGGGTCCATTCTATAGCTTGTAGTAGGCCCTGCTGAACCTATTACGTTTCCAGGTTTTGCAGGACTTGGTCCTACATAATAAATTATGGCGTCTTCTATTTCAATTGGCAATTTTTTATTATAATCCAATAATTTTACTAATTTTTTGTGTGCTGCATCTCTAGCGGTGTATATTACGCCAGATATTAGCACCTTATCCCCTGCCTTTAATCCTCTAACCTTCTCCTCAGTTAAAGGAGTGTGTATTACCTTATCCATATTAATACCTCCGAAAATACAAATTCCTTATAATACTATTTCTGAATGTCTTGTTACATGACAGTTTATATTTACTGCCACTGGCAAACCAGCTATATGTGTTGGAAATGTTTCAATATTAACTGCAAGAGCAGTGGTTCTACCTCCAAACCCCTGAGGTCCTATACCAAGTAAGTTTATTTTCTTTAACAGTTCCTTTTCTAAACTTGAATAAAAGGGATCTTCATTTCTCCTAGATAGAGGCCTCACAAGTGCTTTCTTTGCGAGTACCGCCGCTCTGTCAAAGGTTCCTCCGATTCCTACGCCTACCACCATTGGTGGACAAGGATTGGGACCTGCTTCTTTTACTACATTTAATATAAAATCCTTAACTCCCTCAATCCCATCTGCAGGTTTGAGCATTTTTATCTGACTCATATTTTCTGAACCAAAACCCTTAGGTGCCAACGTTATTATAAGATTATCCCCTGGAACTATATCGTAATATATTACAGCTGGAGCATTATCTCCAGTGTTTTCTCTGACTATTGGATCTCTGACTACCGATTTCCTTAAATAACCTTCATTGTATCCTCTTCTTACACCTTCATTTATTGCCTCTTCCAAGCTTCCCCCTGTAATATGGACCTCCTGACCAATTTTTAAAAAAACACATGCCATGCCTGTGTCCTGACACATAGGCACATTCTCTTCCCTTGAAATATCCACATTAACCAATATTTTATCTAAAATATCCTTTGCCATAGGCCAGGTTTCATTACTGCTTGCATTCAAAATTGCGTTCTTAACATCTTCTGGCAAATAATAATTTGAATCAATGCATAGTTTTTTTATAGAATCTATTATACTATTAACGTGTATTTCTTTCATAATCAAATTTCTCCCTCATTTTATCTATCTTTTTCCTTTTAATTCAACTATTTTTGACTTTAAGGCTTTTACTGAACCGTCATCTAGACTATATAAAAATTTCATTATCTCTTTATGCTCTCCAGCAAGCTCCCTTATCTCCCTGTATCTTCCTGGAGAAACTATTATCACATCTGAATTGGAGACCAATTTTTTTAATTCGCTTCTATCATAGGAATTCGAGTATTCTATATTAATATTCCCGAGTCCTGCTTTCTCCAGTGCTCCTCTAGCTTTAAACATAAATTCTTTTGACATGCAAATAAATGCAAATGATGCATCATATGGAAATCTAGCTATCTTTACTATTGTTTCTAAATCGGGATTAATAGCAACTCCTATAATATCTTTATGATAACCTTTTATCAAATCAACTATCTCATTAACATGATTAAACGTAGCAATAATTACTTGTGACTTTTCCAATAACTGTTCTGTTTCATTATTCATATCCTTTATGTCGTTTAATGTAAGAGGAACCACATTCATATTTGTGCTTGCAGTTAACTGCTTACTGAACATTCTTGCCTGCTCTAAATTGCATTCTACATAAACCGCAGTTATTTTACTCATCAATTCCTTTTTTTCTTTTACCCTTTGCATAACAATTTCTATAAATTCCTCTGAATCCATCCCTGTTTCCAGTGCTTCCTCATATCCCAGATCCACGAATTTGATTATTTTTTCTTTTATATTCTGAACCTTCCAAGGGTTTGCTTCTTCTGCCACAAATGTTCCTCTTCCCTGATATGATTTTAAAACCCCTTCCTGCTCAAGGTCATTATAGGCAGTGCTTATTGTATTTCTGCTTACTTTTAGCTTCTCAGAAAGTTCTCTTTCTGTCGGCATTTTATTTCCGACTTTTAATGAACCAACCTTTATTAAATCCATAATCTGCTTTTTAACTTGTAAATATAAAGGAACTCCGCTCTCTTTATTAACTTTAATCTCTATGATAATCCCTCCAAACCTCAATGGGTTAATGGACTAATCCATTTTTATATTATACTATCATACTAGCACTAACTCTTCAATATGAAAATAATTAATATAATTGTAAAAGCTTATATATTTCCCGGGAAATATATAAGCTTTTGTAATATTTACTGATTAATAAAATACATATTCACTGATTTTTTTATACTATCTGCAATTTTGTTCTGATATTCATCATTTTTTAGCTTTTCTTCTTCACTTGCATTTGATAAAAATCCGCATTCAACTATTACAGAAGGCATTTTATCATAGCTCCTGAGTATTTTGTAAGCACCTTTGGCAGATTTTTCAACCCTATTGTTTGTATTATCAATGTCTGTTTTGAAATTTTCTTGTATTAAATGGGCGAGTTTAGCACTACCTGAGTTTTCTGAGTACCATACCTGGGCACCGTAATATTTTGACTCGGGGAACTTATTTAGATGAATACTTATAAACATATCACAATTTGAAGTATTCTTCATGTTGCATCTGTTATTCAAATCCTTTCTTTTTTTATTCCTTTCTCTTTTATCTTCTCCATATAAAGCTCTGTCATCTTCTCTTGTTAGTATTACTTTGTATCCTTCTTGCTCAAGCTTGCTTTTTAATTTTAGGCATATTTTTAAATTTATATCTTTTTCTACTGTACCCCTAGGAGATACTGCTCCTCCGTCAAAGCCCCCATGTCCCGGGTCTATGAGAATTATCTTGTTATAGTCAAAATCATTGTTCTTTGCATAAGCTCTTGAAAAGATATTAAAAGAAAATATTGTAACAACAATTAAAACAAACGAATATTTATTTAATCTCAATAAAACCCCTCCTCATAAAATAGCTATATATATTTTATGCATTTTTATTAAAAATACTCAATTTTTTTATATCATAAATATAAAAGCCTTGGATTTTCACAAAGCTTTTATCATACCACTCATCAGGTTATAATTTAATATAATATTCTAATAACATTTTTTTCTAATTATTCGATTAAAAAAGAGGATATTAATACTAAAAATTATTTTATATATATATTTAGTTGGAATCTTATTTTGAAGGTTCATTTTGGGAAGCAACAGGTTTCTTTTCAACTCCGTCTGAAGTTCTGCAGACTACAACTAATATATCTATCCCACCAGCTGATTTAGCTGCTACATTGTCTACCCTAATATTTGCAGCAGCTTTATCTTTATTTATTTCACCTGCAATAGCCTGCCTCAGATGCTCTATTTCATCATTTGTTATATGAGGCAGCTTCTTTCTTAGCTCACATTCAAACATATTAATTTTTGACTCTACTGCAATTTTTTCATTAGGATGCAACCTGTAATATTCTTCTACTATGTGCCACACATCTACAGCATAATTTTTAGCTCGTTCATAATTCTCAATTCCTGATTTAATTGAAATATATTTAGAACCTTTTGATAAAACATAAGTTATTGCAGCAGTTAAGAATGTTAGTAATACAGGCTCTAGAGCTTTTATTAATTCATTTATTAAGTTATCCATTGATATTACCACTCCACCATTTTAATTTCATTATACAGTGGCAATTTAAAATATGTGCTTATTCAAAATAATCATATATTTTAAATTGAGATATCACGCCTGTCTTACTGATAGTTGTCAGATGCTTTCAAGCTGAGCGCACAACAATAAACCCCCAAAACATAATTGTTTTGGGGGTTCTGTATATCATAAAAATTATCTCTTTGAGAACTGTGATGCTTTTCTTGCTTTTTTGAGACCATATTTTTTTCTTTCTTTCATTCTTGGATCTCTAGTTAAGTATCCAGCTTTCTTTAACTCTGGTTTCAAATTCTGGTCTGCTTTTAATAAAGCTCTTGATATACCATGTCTGATTGCACCAGCCTGACCAGTATATCCTCCACCATAAACACTAACCAACACATCAAATCTGTCTTTAGTTCCTGTTAAAACTAAAGGCTGATTTACAATTACCCTAAGTGTTTCTAATCCAAAATAGTTTTCTATATCTCTATTGTTTACAAGAATTTTTCCTTCACCAGGAACAAGTCTAACTCTTGCAATTGATTTCTTTCTTCTTCCTGTTCCAAAATATTGAACTTTTGCCATTATTATATCCTCCTTCCAGCTTCCAAATTAGTACTTTAATTCTAATACTTCAGGCTTTTGAGCTTGTTGATTGTGCTCTGCACCTCTGTACACTTTTAGTTTCGTTAACATTTGCCTACCTAATACTCCTTTTGGAAGCATTCTTCTAACTGCTTCATGAAAAACAAATTCCGGCTTCTTAGCGATAGCCTCTCTGTATGGAGTTTCTTTTAATCCACCTGGATAAAAAGAGTGATGTCTTAACATTTTCTGGTCTAATTTCTTACCAGTTAAAACAACCTTTTCTGCATTGATTATTATAACATAATCACCTGTGTCAACATGTGGTGTAAAAATCGGTTTATTCTTACCTCTCAATATTGAAGCAACTTGGCTTGCAACTCTACCTAATGGTTTACCTGCAGCATCAACTACATACCATTTTCTTTCAATTTCTTGTGGTTTTGCTATGTATGATTTCATACTTTTACCTCCCTGAATTCTTTAACATAAAATTGTGCGTTCTATATAAAGACCCGGGGCTAGTGGATCTTTTATACTTTAAATACAAACATAATTATTATAATACAATCAACCACGCGTGTCAATAAAATTATGTATATTACTTGATAAAATCAATAATATACCATCTCTAAACAGAGCCCTAAAGCAGGTGCTGTTCTTCCTGCCCTTTTTCTATCCCTTGATTCTAATATATCAATTACTTCCATTGGTTTGATTTTTTCTAAACCCACTTCTATTAATGTACCTGCTATTATCCTTACCATATTATATAAAAATCCATCTCCTATAACTGATATGCAAATGATCTGCTCTCTGCAGGAGATGTTAATATCAAATATTGTTCTAACATTGGAATTTGTTAGGCTATTAGAGTTCTTAAATGCTGAAAAATCATGTTTTCCAATCAGATAAGCTGATGCTTCTGACATTTTTTCAACATTTAAATTTTGCTTAAAAAAATAAGCATACTGCCTTCCTATAGCCAATGGCATTTCTCTATTACATATATTATATGTATATTTTTTACCTTTAGCATTAAATCTCGCATGAAAGCATTCCTCAGCATATTCTGATTCTAAAGCCACTATATCTTCAGGAAGTATATTATTCAATGCAAATTTAATATTTCTAACCGGGATTTCACTATTTGTTTTGAAATTGCATACATATTTTTTTGCATGCACCCCTGCATCTGTTCTGCTGCATCCAATAACATCACATTTTTCTCCTGTCAATTTATTAATTGCTTCATTTATCATCTGCTGAACGGACATTCCGTTTTTTTGTCTCTGCCATCCAACATATTTCGTTCCATCAAACTCCAAGGTAAGTTTTATATTTTTCATAGCTTAATAAGCCTGCTGTAAAATGATATTACAACAAGTACTCCAGTAAAAAATGAAGCACTAAAATCACCGCGGGTGAGTTTCAGAATTTTCATTCTTGTTCTACCTTCGCCGCCCCTGTAACACCTTGCCTCCATAGCCATGGCTAATTCATCCGCTCTTCTGAAAGAACTTATAAATAAAGGCACTAGTATTGGTATTAGATTTTTAGCTCTCTTAACTAGATTCCCATTTTCAAAATCTGCACCTCTTGCAGTCTGTGCCTTCATAATTTTATCTGTTTCATCCATTAATGTAGGGATAAATCGTAAAGCTATTGTCATCATCATTGCCAGTTCATGGGCTGGAACTCCGATTTTTGTAAGTGGTTTTAACAATTTTTCAATTCCATCCGTAAGTTCAATTGGAGACGTGGTCAGTGTGAGCAGTGATGTACCTATTATAAGGAATACTAGTCTAAACACCATGAAAACAGCGAGAATCAGGCCCTCTTTATATACAGTTAGGAACTTCCACTTAAATATAATTATAGTCCCGCTGGTCATAAAAATATTCAATAAAGCGGTTATTAAAATTAATACAAATATTGGTTTTAATCCCTTATATATATATCTAAAATGAATTTTTGATATATATATAGAAAGAAGAGTAAATATGGTAATAAATATATACCCCGTAAAATTATTTACAATAAATAAATTAACTATATATATTAAAGATATTAATATTTTAACTCTTGGATCTAATTTATGCACAAATGAATCACCAGGTATATATTGACCTATTGTAATATCTTTAATCATTCTGCTGCTCTCCTAACTTTCTTCCTTCTTTACGGAAAAAATTTTTAAAATTTCTCTTTTTGCCTGTTCAATAGTAAATACCTCACTTGATATGGCAAATCCTTTTTCCCTTAATTTTTTTGCCAGATAAGTTACCTGAGGCACTGCAAGTCCAACACTTTCTAAAGTGTCTATCTCTTTAAAAACTTCACTAGGTTTGCCATCGATTATACACTTGCCGTTATCCATAACAATTATTCTTCCTGCAACTTTGGCTACATCTTCCATGCTATGAGATACTAATATTATTGTCAACTTGAACTGCCTTTGCAGTTCCTTTATCTGAAATAAAATATCGTCTCTTCCTTTAGGATCTAATCCTGCAGTGGGTTCATCTAGAATAAGAACCTTAGGTCCCATGGCTACAACGCCAGCTATTGCAACCCTTCTTTTCTGGCCGCCACTAAGTTCAAAAGGTGATTTGTCCTTATATTTTTCATATTCCAAGCCTACAATATTCATGGCTTTCATTACTTTATTTTTTATATCATCATCGCTTAATCCAAGATTTCTAGGACCAAATGCTATGTCTTTTTCAACAGTTTCTTCAAATAATTGATACTCAGCATACTGGAAAACAAGTCCTACCTTTTTTCTAATATGATTTAAGTTCATCTTTTTTATTGTAATATCTTCACCATCGATAAGTATCTTACCGCTGTCACATTTAAGCAAACCGTTAATGTGTTGTATGAGTGTTGATTTTCCTGATCCGGTATGGCCTATTAGTGCCACAAATTCTCCATCTTCTATCTCAAGTGAAACATTATCTATTGCCTTCTTTTCAAAAGGTGTACCCTTCATATAAATATGAGTTAAATTTTCTATTCTAATTGACATAATTCATTCACCATCTCATTAATAGTTAATATATCTGATTTAATATTCAAGCCGCTGTTTTTCAATTCAAATGATAACTCAGTCATCTGAGGTACATCCAAACCAATCTTTTTCATCATCTTCACATTGCTGAATATAGTCCTAGGATCTCCTTCTAAAGATATCTTTCCATCATCCATAACAATTATTCGATCCGCTTCAACAGCTTCTTCCATATAATGAGTTATTAATACAATAGTTATTTTGTATATTCTATTTAAGTCTAAAATTGTTTTCATTACTTCTTTTCTTCCTGATGGATCCAGCATAGCTGTAGCCTCATCAAAAATAATACAGTTCGGCATCATTGCCAAGACTCCGGCTATTGCAACTCTCTGCTTCTGTCCGCCAGATAGTAAATGTGGGGCATGCTTCCTATAGCTGTACATATTTACTTTTCTCAAGCAATTATCTACTCTTTTTCTTATTTCTTGAGGTTCGACTCCCAAATTCTCAGGTCCAAAGGCTACATCCTCTTCCACTATAGTTGCTACTATTTGATTATCCGGGTTCTGAAACACCATTCCTGCTCTGTTTCTTATTGCCCAAGTATTTTTTTCATCTGACGTGTCAAGTTCATCCACAAATACCTTGCCACCAGAAGGTATAAGCAGGCAGTTCATATGTTTAGCAATAGTAGATTTACCCGAACCATTACGTCCTAGTATAACTAAAAATTCACCTTTATATACATCAAATGTTACATCATCCAAGGCTAATTTAATATCAGTGTTCTCACCATTGTCATATTTAAATGTTACATTTTTGCATTCTATCATTTTTTCCAAAATTAATCCACCCCATAAATATTGTTAAACTAAAAAACTTATAGAAAATGGGGACTAAGCTAGTTTACTTAATCCCCTTAACTTTATACTAACTCTAGTATAACAATCTCAGCTGCATCGCCTCTTCTAGGACCAACTTTATACATTCTAGTATATCCGCCTTCTCTTTCAGAGTATTTTGGAGCAACATTATCAAATAAATTCTGAACAACTTCTTCTTCTGTTACAAATGCAAGAACTTGCCTTCTTGCATGAAGATCTCCTCTTTTTGCAAGAGTAATCATTTTTTCTGCTAAGCTTCTAGTTTCTTTTGCTCTAGTTACTGTAGTTTGGATTTTACCATACTTTAAAAAACTAGTAACAAGATTTCTAAGCATTGCCCTTCTTTGATCAGTAGGGCGTCCTAATTTACGATATCCTGCCATCACTATACCTCCTTACTAAACATACCTGCTTAAAATCAGGTTATCTGAACTTTATTCTTCTGTCTGTTTTAATCCTAATCCAAGAGCTTCGAGTTTTTGTTCCACTTCTTCAAGTGATTTTTTACCCAAATTTCTTACCTTCATCATGTCATCCATAGTTCTTTCGGTTAGTTCCTGAACTGTGTTAATACCTGCTCTCTTTAAACAGTTATAACTTCTAACGGAAAGATCTAATTCTTCAATAGTCATCTCTAAAACTTTTTCTTTTTTGTCTTCTTCTTTTTCAATAAGAATTTCAACATCATTTGCGTGATCAGTTAATGTCATAAACAGCTTAAAATGCTCAATTAATATTTTTGCGGATAAACTTATTGCTTCTTCAGGTTTAATAGTACCATTAGTCCATACTTCTAGTGTTAATTTATCATAATCTGTAATTTGCCCAACTCTGGTGTTTTCTACATTGAAATTAACTCTTTTTACAGGAGTATATATTGAATCCACAGCAATAGTTCCAATTGGCATTTCTTCACCCTTATTTTTAGTTTGAGAAACATATCCTCTTCCTCTGTTGACTAAGATCTCCATGTACAACCTTCCATTGTCATCAAGTGTTGCAATATGTAAATCTTTGTTTACAATTTCAATGTCTCCATCTGATCTAATGTCCCCTGCTTTAACTTCTCCTGGTCCTTTGGCATCTATATAGATGGTTCTATTCCCATCCCCATTCATAGACAATGCTAAAGACTTAATGTTAATAATTAATTCAGTAACATCTTCCTTTACACCATTAACTGTTGAAAACTCATGAAGTACGCCATCAATTCTTACATGATTGGCAGCAGCTCCAGGTAATGATGAAAGGAGTATCCTTCTCATCGCATTACCTAAAGTTATACCATAACCTCTCTCTAAAGGTTCCACTACAAACCTGCCATAAAAACCATCTTCACTAATTTCAACACATTCTATTTTAGGCTTTTCTATCTCTAACATACTTAACCCTCCTTCTATTATTTTATTTCTCTATTTCGAGGGCAACCGATTCTATTACAATTACTTGCTATATAACTCTACTATTAATGTTTCATTTACAGGTACATCTATGTCTGATCTTGAAGGCTCTCCTACGATTTTTGCTTCAAAACTTTCAGTATTGCCTTCTATCCAGCTAGGTAAAGCTTTAGGATTTTCTGCAAAAGTCTTAAACTTCTCTGTAGCTTTGCTCTTATCTGATACTGATACTACGTCATTTACCTTTAATTCATAGGAAGCTATGTCAACCTTATGTCCATTTACTAAAAAATGGCCATGATTTACTAACTGTCTAGCTTCACTTCTTGAGTTTCCATAACCTAATTTATATATTACGTTGTCTAATCTTAATTCAAGAAGTCTAAGAAGATTTTCACCAGTTATTCCTCTTAGTCTTTCAGCTTTCTCATAGTATCTTCTGAATTGACCTTCTAATATACCGTAAATTCTTTTTGCTTTTTGTTTTTCTCTTAATTGCAATCCATAGTTTGATACTTTCTTTCTACCTTGACCATGCTGTCCTGGTGCATATCCTCTTCTTGAGAATGCGCACTTATCTGTAAAACATCTATCTCCCTTAAGAAATAGCTTTAAGCCTTCTCTTCTACAAAGCCTGCATACGGCTCCTGTATATCTTGCCATTTAAAATTACACCTCCTGTTTCTATAACTAAAACTATACTCTTCTTCTTTTTGGTGGTCTGCATCCATTATGTGGTATAGGAGTAACATCCTTAATCAATGTAACTTCTAAGCCAGCAGCCTGAAGTGACCTTATAGCGGCTTCTCTACCTGCTCCAGGTCCCTTTACATATACCTCAATACTCTTTAAGCCATGTTCCATTGCTGCCTTAGCTGCTGTTTCTGCTGCCATCTGAGCTGCATAAGGAGTACTTTTTCTTGATCCTCTAAATCCTAATCCACCTGCACTGGCCCATGATAAAGTATTTCCAACAGAATCAGTTAATGTAACTATTGAATTATTAAAAGTTGATTTTATATGTGCACAACCATGCTCAACATTTTTTCTTTCTTTTCTTCTTCTTGTCTTTTTAACTTTTGATCCAGCTGCCATTTAATTCCCTCCTTATTGCTGTTTATTTTTTCTTCTTACCGCCGATAGCTTTCTTTGGTCCTTTTCTTGTTCTTGCATTTGTCTTTGTTTTTTGTCCTCTAACTGGAAGACCTCTTCTATGTCTGATTCCTCTGTAGCATCCAATTTCCATAAGTCTTTTTATGTTTAATGCTATCTCTCTTCTAAGGTCACCTTCCACTTTTAAGTTTTTATTTATATAATCTCTCAACGCATTAACTTCTTCTTCACTTAAGTCCTTAACTCTAGTATCTGGATTAACACCAGTAGCTTTAAGAATCTCATGTGAACTTGGTAGTCCTATGCCATATATATAAGTCAAACCTATTTCTACTCTTTTTTCCTTTGGTAGGTCGATACCTGCTATTCTTGCCATTTAATTTACACCTCCTGATATCAATTGTAAGGATAATAAGTATATAATTAAGTTTTAGGCCAATTCACTATAGTTTTATATCTATAATTATTGTCAGCCGCTCCTAAAACAATATTAGCCCTGTTTCTGTTTGTGTTTAGGATTTTCGCAAATAACCATTACTCTTCCTTTTCTTTTTATGATTTTACATTTTTCACATATAGGCTTAACTGATGGTCTAACTTTCATAGCTAACCCTCCTCATTACTTTGCTCTCCAGGTAATACGTCCTCTAGTTAAATCATACGGAGATAACTCAACTGTTACCTTATCACCTGGAAGAATTCTTATAAAATTCATTCTCAATTTTCCTGATATATGTCCTAATATTTTATGCCCACTTTCCAGCTCTACTAAAAACATAGCATTAGGTAAAGATTCTAAAACAATACCCTGCATTTCAATAACATCATCTTTTGACATAAGGTAATCAAACCTCCTCATTCTTGTCGTAAGACTGCAAAAATTTTTCTATAATTAAATTATCTATACTTTCACCTGCAAATACTACATTTGTAACATTTACATGCATTAACTTTTTCATTTTTGGCCTCTCAAGAGTCCTCAGACAACCGTCACTTAAAAGCACGTACTTCTCATCCAGAACTTTTACTATTATATAAGGTTTCCCTTTGTCCCTTCCTGCTTTAGAATATACTAATCTACCTATAAGGGTTTCTTCATCCAATAAATTCACCTCAATTAAACTAATGTTAATATTTCCGGTCCATTTTCTGTTATTGCCACAGTATTTTCATAGTGGCAAGATAAACTACCATCAACAGTTACAACAGTCCAATCATTAGGCATTACTTTTACATGATAGTCTCCAAGGTTAACCATAGGTTCAATAGCTAATACCATGCCCTTAACAAGCTTTGGTCCCCTATTAGGTCTCCCGAAATTAGGGACTTCAGGATCCTCGTGCATTTTTTGTCCAATTCCATGTCCGACATAATCTCTAACCATAGAATATCCAAAAGCTTCAGCATACTGCTGAATAGCAGAGGATATATCTGTCAACCTGTTTCCCATAACAGCCTTTTCTGCTCCCTTAAAGAAGCTTTCTTTTGTAACTTGTATTAATTTCCGGGCTTCAGTTGATACTTCTCCCACAGGAAAAGTTCTGGCTGCATCTCCATGGAATCCATTTAAAATTGCGCCACAGTCTACACTTATGATATCGCCTTCCTTAAGCACAACCTTTTTTGATGGGATTCCATGTACCACTTCTGAATTAATAGATGTGCATAGTGAAGCCGGAAACCCGTAATATCCTTTAAAGGATGGTGTTGCTCCACATTTATTTATATACTCTTCTGCAATTATATCCAATTCAGCAGTCGTTATTCCAGGCTTAATTACCTCTTGAAGCATTGCAAGAGTTTCTCCAACAATTTTACCTGATTTTCTCATATACTCAATTTCATGATCTGTTTTTATTATTATCATTTACTTACAGCTCCTAGCAAACTACGGATATCATCAAACACCAACTCTATAGTTCTTGCTCCATCTACTGTTTTAAGTATATTACCATTCTTATAGTATTCAATAAGTGGTTGAGTCTGTTTTTCATATACATCTAATCTTTCATTAACTGTATCTTCACAGTCATCTTTCCTTTGCATTAAGTTTCCCCCGCACAAATCACATTTTCCACCAATTTTAGGTGGATTAAATTTTATGTGGAAACTTGCTCCGCAATCAGTACATACTCTTCTGCCTGTCATTCTTTCTAGTATAAATGAAAACGGAACATCTATAAGTAATGCAACATCTATGCTGTTTCCATTTTCATTCAAAAAACTATCTAAAGCTTCAGCTTGTTTTACTGTTCTAGGAAATCCATCTAAAAGAAATCCATCTTCACAATCTTCATTTTGAAGCCTATCTTTAACCAAGTTAATAGTCAACTCGTCCGGCACTAACTGTCCTCTATCCATATATCCTTTAGCTTCTACACCTAGAGGCGTCTTTCCTGAAATATTTTTTCTAAAAATATCTCCAGTAGATATATGTGGTATGCTGTAGGCTTCACTTATTGACTTTGCTTGGGTTCCTTTTCCTGCTCCCGGAGGACCTAATAGTATTATTTTCAATAGCATCATCTCCAAATACTTTTTATTTTAAAAATCCCTGATAATGACGCATTACTAATTGAGATTCAATTTGTCTCAAAGTATCCAGTGCCACACCAACTATTATTAGCAATCCTGTCCCGCCGAAATATATCCCTTTAAAGTTCGTATAACCTTCAGCAATTATTGGTGTTATAGCAACTATACCTGCAAAGGCACCGCCTATTACTGATATCTTCCCTAACACTTTTTCAATGTAATTTGCTGTTGGCTCTCCTGGTCTTATTCCAGGTATGAATCCGGAGGATTTATGCATATTCTCAGCCATTTCTTCCGGTTTGAATGTAACCTGAGTATAGAACCAAGTAAAGAATATAGTTAGTGCAAAATATGTCAATGCATACTGCCAAGAACTTTCCTTAAACAGACTGTACTTACTTCCAGTTATAAATAAATTGAAAGCTGAGTTAGGCCAAAACTGGCCAATAGTCATAGGAAACTGCATGACAGATATTGCAAAGATTATACCAATAACCGCAGATGCATTAACATTGATTGGAATATGTGTTGACTGACCTCTGTATACCTTGCCTCCAGCAGTCTTCCCAGCATATTGCACGGGAATCCTTCTTTCTGCCAAACTCATCATAACAACTGCTATAAATAGTCCTAAAACCACTGCAATAAACATTATTACCTCTACGAAATTAACTGATTCCGCCGTTTGAAGCCCTGCGATGGAGTATGCTGTTGAAGGAAATCTTGAAACTATATTAACAAAAATCAACAATGACATTCCATTACCGATCCCTTTTTCAGTAATCTTATCACCAAACCACATTAAGAAAGTAGAGGCAGTTGTAAGTGTCAATATAATTAGAAAAACACTAAACTTTGTACTGCTGCTGACTGCTCCAGCCCTTACTATGATAGCATATGTACTAAAAGCTTGAATTACTCCTAAAACTACTGCACCATACCTTGTATACTGCTGTATCTTTTTCCTACCATCTTCACCTTCCTTAGAAAGCTGCTCTAAAGAAGGAACTGCTACCTGCAACAATTGCATTATAATTGATGAATTGATGTATGGTATAACTCCCATGGCAAATATACTAAATCTACTGAATGCTCCACCAGATATCAAGTCATAAAATCCAAACAATGAGGCACTGCCGGTTAGTTCACTTAATCTTGAGGTGTCAATCCCAGGAACCGGAATATAATTCCCCATCCTAAAAAGTGCAATCATAAAGGCAGTAAATAATAACCTTTTTTTGAGGTCTGGAACTTTCCAGGCATTACGTAGGGTTGATAACATTATATCACCTCAACTTTTCCTCCAGCTGCTTCAATTTTTTCAGCTGCAACTTTAGAGAATTTTGCTGCTTTTACCGTCAACTTTTTCTGTAATTCACCATTTCCTAAAATTTTAACACCATTCTTTGCTTTTTTAACTATATTCATCTCTAATAAAAGTTCAGGTGTCACTTCTGTTCCATCTTCAAATACATTTAATCTGTCTATATTTAAAGTTGAGTATTCTTTAGCAAATATATTTGTGAATCCTCTCTTAGGAAGTCTTCTGTAAAGTGGCATCTGACCTCCTTCAAAACCTGGTCTTACTCCACCGCCGGATCTAGCCTTTTGTCCTTTTTCACCTTTACCTGCATTTCTTCCAAGTCCGGAACCGGTACCTCTACCAATTCTTTTTGGTGATTTTCTAGAACCAACTGCTGGACTTAATTCATGAAGTTTCATAACTTTACACCTCCTCTTATTATGCTTCTTCTACTAGTAGAAGATAGCTTACTTTTTTAATCATTCCTTTTATCTGAGGAGTATCCTCGTGTTCTACAGTTTTTCCAATTTTTCTTAAACCAAGAGCATTAACTGTTGCAATATGATCAACTTTTCTTCCAATTAAGCTCTTTTTTAATGTTATTTTTAGTTTAGCCAAGGTCATTCCCTCCTAACCTAAAATCTCATCGACAGCTTTACCTCTAAGTGCAGCTATCTGTTCAGCTGTTCTTAATCTTGATAAACCATCAATTGTTGCATTAACCATATTTCTTGGATTGTTTGAACCTAATGACTTAGCTCTAACATCCTTTAACCCTGAAAGTTCAATTACCGCTCTTGCAGGTCCTCCAGCTATTACACCGGTACCTTCTGCAGCTGTCATTAAAAGTACTCTTCCAGTTCCAAACTGTCCTTCTATATCATGTGGTATTGTTGTACCTACCATTGGAACTTCAACTAAATTTTTCTTAGCATCTTCTATTGCTTTTCTTATTGCTTCAGGTATTTCGATTGACTTACCGGTTCCAACGCCAACGTGTCCTGCTTCATCTCCAACCACAACAAGTGCGCTAAATCTAAAGTTTCTACCACCTTTAACAACCTTAGCAACTCTATTTATGAATACTACTTTTTCTTTAAGATTTAAATTGCTAGGATCAATTCTCATTTATTTCCCTCCTTCTCTAGAATTCTAAGCCAGCTTCTCTAGCTCCCTCAGCGAGATTTTGTATTCTTCCATGATATACAAAACCACCTCTGTCAAAAACAACTTGTTTGATTCCTTTTTCTAATGCCTTTTTAGCAATAAGTTCTCCAACTAATTTTGCTGCTTCTTTATTGCTGCCTACACCTTCAAAGTCTTTATCTAAACTTGAAGCTGCTACTAAAGTTACTGCGTTTACATCATCAATTATCTGAGCATATATATTTTTTTCACTTCTAAATATCGCAAGTCTTGGTCTTTCAGAAGTACCAGATACTTTTTTACGAACTCTTAAGTGACGTCTTACTCTTGCTTCTTGTCTATCATCCTTTTTGAACATAGTATTCACTCCTTTCTATTACTTCTTACCAGTCTTACCTTCCTTACGTCTAATAACTTCATTGTCATATTTTATTCCTTTTCCTTTGTAAGGTTCAGGCTTTCTCCAAGTTCTAATGTCTGCTGCTACTGCACCAACTTTTTCTTTGTCGATACCTTTTACAATAACTTTATTAGTAGCAGGAGTTTCAAACTCAATACCATCAACTGGGTTTACTTCAACTGGATGTGAATATCCAAGATTTAATACTAATTTCTTTCCTTGCAACTGAGCTCTGTAACCAACACCAACTAATTCTAAAGTCTTTTGGTATCCTTGAGTTACTCCAATTACCATATTGTTAACTAACGCTCTTGTTAACCCATGTAACGCTCTTTTTTCTTTTACATCACTATCTCTTGACACAACTATTACATTTTCTTCAAGAGCTATGTTTATTTTATCACTCATAGCTTTTACTAGTTGACCTTTAGGACCCTTAACAGTAACAACGTTGTCTGGTGTTACTGTAACAGTTACGCCACTTGGTATAGCTACAGGTAATTTCCCTATTCTTGACATAAATTACACCTCCTGTAATATTGTTACCAAATGTAGCAAAGAACTTCTCCGCCAACTCCTAATTTTCTTGCATCTCTATCTGTTACAATTCCTTTTGAAGTAGAAACTACAGCAACTCCAAGGCCATTAAGCACCTTAGGAATTTCTTCTTTTCTACAGTAAACCCTGAGTCCTGGCTTAGATATTCTCTTTAAACCAGTGATAACTCTCTCTTTGTTATGACCATACTTCATTGTTAGTCTTAACATTTCTACAGGACCGTCTGTGTATTCTTCGATATCTTTTAAATATCCTTCTTGAAGCAATATATTTGAAACAGCCTTCTTTATATTTGATGAAGGTACTTCTACAATCTCATGTTTAACTATATTTGCATTTCTTATACGGGTTAGTAAATCCGCGATAGGGTCAGTCATTACCATTTATTGTGCCTCCTTTCATTTACAACTTAGGTTACCAGCTTGCCTTCTTGCAACCAGGTATTTCACCCTTATATGCTAGTTCTCTAAAACAGATACGGCAAATTCCATATTTCTGTAATACAGCATGTGGTCTTCCACAAATTCTGCATCTTGTATAAGCCCTAGTTGAATATTTAGGTTCTTTTTTCCATTTTTCTATTAAAGCTTTACGTGCCACGTTTTTCCCTCCTTAATTAACGAGCAAATGGCATACCAAGGAACTTAAAAAATTCTCTTGATTCTTCGTCAGTGTTGGCTGTTGTAACGAAGATAATATCCATACCTCTTACTTTGTCTATTTTATCATACTCTATTTCAGGGAACATTAACTGCTCTTTAACACCTAATGAATAATTTCCTCTTCCATCAAAGGATTTATCTGAAACTCCAGAAAAATCTCTTACTCTAGGTAATGCAATATTCATTAGCTTATCAGCAAATTCATACATTTTCTGTTTTCTCAATGTAACTTTGCAGCCTATTGGCATATTTTCTCTTATTTTAAAGTTTGCGATAGATTTTTTAGCTCTGGTTAATATTGGCTTCTGTCCTGTAATAAGTGTCAAATCACTTACTGCAGCTTCTAAAACCTTTGGATTATCCTTTGCTTCACCAACGCCCATATTTATAACTATTTTTTCAAGTTTTGGCACTTCCATAATACTTTTGTATCCAAATTTCTCCATTAAGGCTGGAACTACCTCTTTTTCATATTTTTCCTGTAATCTTGGAATCATCAGTTGAACCTCCTTTCAAAGACTAGAATGTTTCTCCGCACTTTTTACATACTCTAACTTTTGTTCCGTTCTCCAAAATTTTATGGCTTATTCTTGTAACAGCCTTACATTTTGAACAATATAACATAACTTTTGAGCTATAAATAGGACCTTCTTTATTTATTATTCCACCTTGCATATTTTGTTTGTTTGGTTTTTGATGTTTAGTTACCACATTAACACCTTTAACAACTATTTTACCTGTTTTAGGCATTACTGATAGCACTTCACCAGTTTTTCCTTTATCTTTACCGGATATAACCATAACCGTATCTTTTTTCTTAACATGTATCTTTTTAATTTCCATTATAGCCACCTCCTATTCTTATAGAACTTCAGGTGCTAATGATAATATTTTAGTGTATTCTTTATCTCTTAGCTCCCTTGCAACCGGTCCGAAGATACGAGTTCCTTTTGGCTGCTTATCATCTTTTATTATTACTGCAGCATTTTCATCAAATCTTATATAAGAACCGTCTGCTCTTCTCATGCCCTTAACAGATCTTACTATTACAGCTTTAACTACGTCACCTTTTTTAACAACACCGCCTGGTGTTGCACTTTTAACGCTAGCAACGATTATATCTCCAATGTTTCCCCATTTTCTCTTGGATCCACCTAATACTCTTATACACATAATTTCCTTAGCACCGGAATTATCTGCAACCTTTAACATAGTTTGTTGCTGAATCATTAAAAATACCTCCTTTCAGCTTTTTGACTATTTAGCTCTTTCAATAATTTCTACAACTCTCCATCTTTTTTCCTTTGATAAAGGTCTTGTTTCCATTATTGATACTCTATCATTAATATTTGCTTCATTATTTTCATCATGAGCTTTGAATTTTGTTGTTCTGTTAACTGTTTTACCATATAATGGGTGACGTACCTTAGTTTCAACAGCTACCACAACAGTCTTATCCATTTTATCTGAAACAACTCTTCCTATTCTTGTTTTTCTATTTCCTCTTTCCATAGGACGTACCTCCTTTCAGCATTACTGTTCAAACGCCCTTAGCTCTTCTTCTCTAAGGATGGTTTTGATTTGGGCTATAGATTTCTTTACTTCTCTAATTCTCATTGGGTTTTCCAACTGACCAGTAGCTAGTTGAAATCTTAAGTTAAATAATTCTGTCTTAAGATCACTTAACTTCACCTGCAAATCCTGAGGGCTGCTTTGTCTTAAATCTTGTAACTCTCTAGCCTTCATTGATTTCACCACCCATTTCCTCAAAATCTCTTCTTGTAACAAACTTTGTTGATACTGGTAACTTATGTGAAGCAAGTCTCATTGCTTCTCTTGCAGTTTCCTCATCAACTCCGGATAATTCAAATAACACTCTGCCTGGTTTAATAACTGCTACCCAGTATTCTGGTGATCCTTTACCGGAACCCATACGTGTTTCTGCTGGTTTTTCAGTTACTGGCTTATCAGGGAAAATCTTTATCCAAAGTTTTCCTCCCCTTTTTATATATCTATTTATAGCTATTCTGGCAGATTCGATTTGATTACTTGTGATCCAGCCACATTCTGTAGCCTGAATTGCGTAATCTCCATAAGCTATGAAATTACCTCTAGTAGCCTTACCTTTCATTCTGCCACGCTGTACCTTACGATGTTTAACTCTTTTAGGCATTAACATGTCATATTCCTCCTTCCCTACGCGTTAACTTCTTCCTGATTCTGTACAACTTTCTTTGTTGGAAGAACCTCTCCTTTATAAACCCAAACTTTAACTCCGATTTTTCCATAAGTAGTATCTGCTTCTGCAAAACCGTAATCTATATCCGCTCTTAATGTTTGTAATGGAATTGTTCCTTCATGATAGTGTTCAGTTCTAGCAATTTCAGCACCGCCAAGTCTTCCTGCGCATGCAATTTTTACTCCCTTAACACCAGTCTTCATAGCTCTTTGTATAGTCTGTTTCATAGCTCTTCTGAAAGAAATTCTCTTCACGAGCTGTGATGCTACGTTTTCAGCCATTAATTGCGCATCACCATCAACTGACTTTATTTCAACTATGTTTATTATAACGTTTTTGTCTCCAACGATTTTTAACAAATCAGCTTTAAGAGCTTCTATTCCCTTTCCGCCTTTACCTATAATCATTCCTGGCTTAGCAGTAGATATGCTTATTTTTATTCTTTTAGCTGCTCTTTCTATCTGTATTCTTGAAATACCAGCTGTAAAAGATTTTTGTTTTATGAATTTTCTTATGTTATTATCTTCAATTAAGTAGTCTGCAAAATTCTTTTCGTCTGCATACCATTTAGCATCCCACTCTTTGATAATGCCAACTCTTAAGCCATGTGGATGTACTTTCTGTCCCATCTATTTCCCTCCTTCTTAAACTCTTTCTTTAACTACTAGAGTTATATGGCTAGTTCTCTTTTTTATTCTAAATGCTCTTCCTTGTGCATGGGGTCTGAATCTCTTTAAAGTAGGCCCTTGACAAGCATAAGCCTCTGCAACATAAAGTTTGCTTACTTCTAAGTTTAAATTATTTTCTGCATTTGCTACAGCTGACTTCAATACTTTATATATAACTTCAGCTGCATCTTTAGGGGTATATTTTAAAATGGCAAAAGCCTCATTAACATTTTTCCCTCTAATTAAATCAAGAACTACCCCAATCTTCATTGAGGACATTCTTACATATTTAGCTATAGCCTTAGCTTCCATGATATGTTACCTCCCTTCTGGATTATCTCAAAGAACTTGATTTTTCAGTTTTATCACCATGTCCTCTGAATGTTCTTGTAAGTGCGAATTCACCTAATTTATGTCCTACCATGTCTTCAGAGATATATACTGGTACATGCTTTCTTCCATCATGAACTGCTATAGTGTGACCTATCATCTGTGGAAAAATAGTTGAACTTCTTGACCAAGTCTTCACAACTTTCTTTTCACCATTTTTGTTCATATCGTTAATTCTCTTTAAAAGCACCTCCTGAATAAAAGGTCCCTTTTTAACGGATCTACTCACTTTGTTGGCCTCCCTTCATAAAATGAAATATTCAGTATTGAAGAGAACTATTGCATTCTCTTCAAACTATTTAACATTTCTTTTCTTAACAATAAATCTATCAGAGTATTTCTTATGTTTTCTTGTCTTATAGCCAAGTGCAGGTTTGCCCCAAGGGGTTAACGGACCAGCATGACCTATTGGTGATTTTCCTTCACCACCACCATGAGGGTGATCGCAAGGGTTCATTACAGAACCTCTGACTGTTGGTCTTACTCCTAAATGTCTTTTTCTTCCTGCCTTACCTAAGTTCTCAATTTCATGAGTTGTATTTGATACTGTACCTATAGTAGCTCTACACTCTATTCTTACGTATCTAACTTCACCGCTTGGTAGTCTTACTTGAGCATATTCACTCTCTTTAGCCATTAACTGAGCTGAATTTCCAGCCGATCTAACCAGCTGAGCTCCTTTTCCTGCGGATAATTCGATATTGTGAATTATTGTACCTACAGGTATGTTTTTTATTGGAAGACAGTTTCCTGGTTTAATATCTGAATCCGGTCCTGACACAACTTTATCTCCAACCTTTAATCCAACTGGAGCTATTATGTATCTCTTTTCACCATCAGCATATACTACAAGTGCTATGAAAGCAGATCTGTTTGGATCATACTCTATAGTTGCAACCTTTGCCTCGATACCGTCTTTATTTCTTTTAAAATCTATTATTCTATATTTTTGTTTTGCACCGCCACCTACATGACGAACTGTAATCTTTCCGTTAGCATTTCTTCCACCACTTCTTTTTTTAGGTTCAAGTAAGGATTTTTCAGGTACATCTGTTGTTATTTCTTCAAATGTACATACTGTCATTTCTCTTCTTGAAGGTGTGGTAGGTCTATAACCTTTTATAGCCATTTGAATTCCCTCCTTCTTTTAGCTTATCTGGTATTCAACCAATAAGAGCTTTGATTTACTACATTCCTTCGAAGAACTCAATTGACTTACTATCAAGTGTAAGTTTAACAATTGCCTTCTTATAGTCAGGCCTTTTTCCAATGTGTACGCCCACTCTTTTTGTTTTTCCTAGGAATCTTGCTGTTTTTACATCTTCAACTTTTACTCCGAATACGTCTTCCACAGCTCTTTTTATCATAACTTTATTTGCATGAATATCTACCACAAAGGTGTATTTCTTATCACTCATTGAAGACATACTTTTTTCAGTTACGATTGGTCTTCTTATGATATCATGATTAGTCATTTTCATTATGCATACACCTCCTCGATTTTTGATACAGCTTCCTTAGTTATAACAAGCTTATCATATTTTAATAAATCATATACATTTATATTGTTTACAGGAAGTACTGCTACTCCTTCAATATTTCTAGCTGATTTATAAACATTTTCATTAGATTCTGCAGTAATTATTAAGGTCTTCTTTGTTAAACTTAAAGCATTCAACATATTTACAACTTCTTTAGTCTTTGGTGCTTCAATTTCAAGATTATCAAGTACAATCATTTCTCCATCAACTACTTTGCTTGTCAATGCTGATTTCATTGCTACTCTTCTCATTGATTTTGGTACTGAAGTCCTGTAATCTCTTGGTTTAACCGCGAAAACCATTCCTCCGTGTATCCACTGTGGTGCTCTTATTGAACCCTGTCTTGCTCTGCCTGTTCCTTTTTGTCTCCAAGGTTTAATTCCACCTCCAGAAACTTCAGCTCTGGTTTTAGCACTTTGAGTTCCCTGTCTTTTATTATTCTGCAGAGCAACAACTACTTGATGCAAAGCATATGGATTAACTTCAACGTTAAATACGCTGTCTGCTAATTGAATATCTCCAACTTTTTGTCCTTCTTTGTTAAATAATCCTACTGTAGGCATTCTGTATCCTCCTTTCTACCAAAACTTAAGCTTTGACTGTATTTCTTATAACTACAAATCCCTTATTTGGTCCTGGTACTCCACCTTTTATTAGTATTATGTTTTTCTCAGGTAAAACCTTAGCAATTTTAAGATTTAATACAGTTGTATTAACATTTCCCATATGACCAGGTAACTTTTTATTTTTAAATGTTCTTGAAGGCGATGATGATGCACCCATTGAACCAACTGCTCTATGGAATTTTGATCCATGACTCATAGGTCCCCTATGTGCATTCCATCTCTTTATTGTTCCTTGGAATCCTTTTCCCTTTGAAACTCCAGAAACGTCTACCTGTTCACCAGCTGTAAATAAATCTGCTTTAATTTCCTGTCCTACTTCATATGAAGCAATGTCTTCAAGTCTAAACTCTTTAACAACCCTTTTTAAAGCAGCACCTGCTTTTTTAAATTGTCCTTTTCTAGGTTTGTTAACTAATTTTTCTCTGATATCATCAAATCCAACTTGGATTGCATCATATCCATCTTTTTCAATAGTCTTTTTTTGTGTAACAACACATGGGCCTGCTTCTATAACAGTTACAGGAACTACCTTACCATTTTCATCAAAAATTTGAGTCATACCAAGTTTTCTTCCCAGTATAGCTTTTTTCATATTTTGCACCTCCTCAACATATTAGCGGATCACTTCCGTGGTCATAATAGTAAGTAATAGTTATATCTATTACAAATTATAATTTTATTTCAATGTCTACCCCTGCTGGTAAGTCTAATCTCATTAGAGCATCAACAGTTTTTGGTGATGGACTTATTATATCAATAAGTCTTTTGTGTGTTCTGATTTCAAACTGCTCTCTGGAATCTTTGTACTTGTGTGGAGCTCTTAATATTGTTACCACATCTTTTTCAGTAGGTAGTGGCACTGGTCCTGCTACCTTTGCTCCAGTAGATTTTGCAGTTTCAACAATTTTTTCAGCTGATTGATCCAAGATATTGTGATCGAAAGCCTTAAGTCTGATTCTGATCTTTTGCTTTGCCATTAATATTTCCCTCCTTTTCATGCACGCTTACTTCTTACGCACAACAGCGGATGTATTCTGTAAACTGCTCCGGGTGTTTCATGTTTTTTAGCATAAAACAACAAAAACAGGTCGCAAAATAACCGTCGCCAGGTTCGTGACCCAAGCTTACTCAGTCAAGAATTCCCCGGAAGTCCGGCAACCTCTTGCCTCATCGCTGTTATTACATTACAACTATTTTATTATACATTACCATGTTACTTTTGACAAGTATTTTTAAAATTAATTTTAAAAATTAACTGGGTAAAAGGAAAGAGATTCCTCTTTCCTTTTATTTATAGATATTAATCTTTTATTATGCTTGTAACAACGCCTGAACCAACAGTTCTTCCGCCTTCTCTTATAGCAAATCTTAATCCTTCATCCATTGCTACTTGAGTTATTAATTCAACCTTCATATCTATATGGTCTCCTGGCATTACCATTTCCATTCCATCTGGTAATTTTATTGATCCTGTTACGTCTGTTGTTCTGAAGTAAAACTGTGGTCTGTATCCATCAAAGAATGGTGTGTGTCTTCCGCCTTCTTCTTTCTTTAATACATATACCTGACCTACAAATTTGTTATGTGGGTGTACTGAACCTGGCTTTGCTAATACTTGACCTCTTTCGATGTCTGTTCTCTGTACTCCTCTTAATAATGCTCCAATATTATCTCCTGCCATTGCCTGATCAAGAAGCTTTCTGAACATTTCTACTCCTGTACATACTGTCTTCTTCTTTTCTTCGGATAATCCTACGATTTCTACTTCGTCGCCTACTTTAAGTATTCCTGTTTCAACTCTTCCTGTTGCAACTGTTCCTCTTCCTGTTATTGTGAATACATCTTCTACAGGCATTAAGAATGGTTTGTCAGTTGCTCTTTCAGGTGTTGGTATATAGCTATCTACTGCATCCATTAATTCGTATATACATTTTGTTGCTTCTGCATCATCTATGTTTTCTATTACTTTTAATGCACTTCCTGTTATTACTGGAATGTCATCTCCTGGGAAGCCATATTCACTAAGTAATTCTCTTACTTCCATTTCTACTAATTCTAATAATTCTGGATCATCTACCTGATCTGACTTGTTTAAGAATACTACTATATAGTCAACTCCAACTCTTGATGCAAGAAGTATATGCTCTCTTGTCTGTGGCATTGGACCATCTGCTGCACTTACTACCAATATTGCTCCATCCATCTGTGCTGCTCCTGTTATCATGTTCTTTACATAGTCAGCATGGCCTGGGCAGTCAACGTGTGCATAATGTCTTGTGTCTGTTTCGTATTCTACGTGAGCTGTGTTGATTGTGATTCCTCTTTCTCTTTCCTCTGGTGCCTTATCTATATCGGCATAATTTGTTGCTGCTGCCTTTCCTTCTTTTGCAAGCACCATTGTGATTGCTGCTGTTAGTGTTGTCTTACCGTGGTCTACGTGTCCTATTGTTCCTATGTTTACATGTGGTTTGTTTCTTTCATATTTTGCTTTTCCCATTATTTATTCCTCCTTAAACATGCTTTATTAAAAATTATTTGTTTCCTATTATTTGTTCTTGAATATTCTTCGGAACTTCCTCAAAATGATCAGTTTCCATCGCATAGACGCCCCTACCTTGAGTTCTTGATCTCAATACTGTTGAGTATCCAAACATTTCAGATAGTGGAACGAATGCATGAATAACTTCAGCTCCAGCTCTTGGTTCCATTCCCTCAATTCTTCCTCTTCTTGAGTTAATATCTCCAATAACATCTCCCATGTAATCTGAAGGTACCGTAACTTCAACCTTCATTACAGGCTCTAAAAGTACTGGATCTGCTTTTGCCATAGCATTTTTAAACGCCATAGAACCAGCAATTTTGAAGGCCATTTCAGATGAGTCAACATCATGATATGATCCATCAACGAGTCTTATTTTGAAATCGAGAACTGGGAATCCACCAAGAATACCAGTTTGACAAGCTTCTCTAATACCTTGATCAATTGGAGATATGAATTCTTTTGGAATAGCTCCTCCAACAATAGCGTTCTCAAATATATACTCACCTGGATTAGGTATCATTTCTATCCAGCAATGACCGTATTGACCACGTCCACCAGACTGTCTAACAAATTTACCTTCTGCCTTAACGGCTTTTCTAATAGTTTCTTTGTAAGCAACCTGAGGCTTACCAACATTACATTCTACTTTAAATTCCCTTGTAAGTCTGTCAACAATAATTTCAAGATGTAGTTCTCCCATACCTGCAATTATTGTCTGACCAGTTTCTTGATCTGTATAAGTTTTAAATGTTGGATCTTCTTCAGCGAGCTTAGAAAGTGCTATGCCCATTTTTTCTTGGGATGCTTTAGTTTTTGGTTCTATTGCAACATTAATAACTGGATCTGGAAATACCATTTTCTCTAAGATAATAAAATTTTCCTCATCACATAAAGTATCTCCAGTAGTTGTATTCTTAAGTCCAACTATGGCTCCTAAATCTCCAGCACGTAATTCTTCTACATCTTCTTTATGATTTGCGTGCATTCTAACAAGTCTTCCAATTCTTTCCTTTTTGCCCTTTGTTGAATTTAAAACATATGAACCGCTTTTCATTATACCAGAATATACTCTAGCGAAAGCAAGTCTTCCGATAAATGGATCTGTAGCAATTTTAAATGCAAGTGCAGACATAGGTGCAGTATCATCAGATGGTCTTACATCTGGTTCACCCTCTTCAGATACACCAGTAATAGCTGGAACATCTAATGGTGATGGCATAAACTCAACAACTGCATCAAGCATCTGTTGAACTCCTTTATTTTTATAAGATGAGCCACAAATAACTGGAATTATTTGATTAGCAATAACTCCTTTTCTAAGTGCTGCCTTAATCTCATCTACTGTAATTTCTTCGCCTTCAAGATACTTCATCATTAGATCTTCATCAGCTTCAACTACTGATTCAATCATTGTTTTTCTGTATTCATCAGCTATTTCCACTAAGTCATCCGGAATAGGTCCTTCAATAAATTCTTTTCCAAGGTCATCTTGGTATATTATAGAGTCATTTTTAATTAAATCTATAATGCCTTTAAATTGCATCTCATTTCCTATTGGGAGCTGGATTGGAACTGCATTACTTTTAAGTCTTTCCCTTAACATGTTTACACACATTAAAAAGTCGGCACCTGTTGCATCCATTTTATTTACATAAACCATCCTAGGAACACCATACTTATCTGCCTGTCTCCAAACAGTTTCAGTTTGTGGTTCAACTCCACCTTTAGCATCTAATACTGTTACTGCACCATCAAGAACTCTAAGAGATCTTTCAACTTCTACAGTAAAATCCACGTGTCCTGGTGTATCTATGATGTTTATTGCATGACCCTTCCACATACAAGTTGTAGCTGCAGAAGTAATTGTTATTCCTCTTTCTTGTTCTTGAACCATCCAGTCCATAGTAGCCTGGCCTTCATGAACTTCTCCAATTTTATGAGTCTTTCCGGTATAGAATAAAACACGCTCTGTGGTAGTGGTTTTACCAGCATCTATGTGAGCCATAATTCCTATATTACGGAATTTATCTAATGGATATTCTCTTCCCACTTACTTTTCCTCCTCTAGTGCATGAATTTAAAATTTGACAAAACTGCTTTGGTCTAAGCCAAAACAGTTTTGTATATTAATATCTATAATGTGCAAAAGCCTTATTTGCTTCAGCCATCTTATGAGTATCTTCTCTCTTCTTAACAGCTGCTCCAGTATTGTTTGAAGCATCCATTAACTCACCAGCAAGTCTATCTTTCATAAGCTTTTCGCCTCTTTTACCTGCTGCTGTAAGTATCCATCTGATTCCTAACGTTTGTCTTCTCTCGGGTCTAACTTCGATAGGAACCTGATAAGTAGCTCCACCTATTCTTCTAGCTTTAACTTCAAGCAATGGCATTACATTGTTCATTGCTGCTTCAAAAACTTCCATAGGGTCTTTGCCGGTTTTATTTTGAATTGATTCAAATGCGCCATAACAAATTTTTTGAGCTACACCCTTTTTTCCATCTTCCATTACACTGTTCATAAGTTTTGTTAAAACCTTACTATTGTATAATGGATCTGCTAATACATCTCTTTTTGAAATATGTCCTTTTCTTGGCACTTTTCTTCCCTCCTTAACATTATATTTAAGATCATAGGTACTCGGTGGTGTATTGCACTACCGCAAAGCGCTTTGTACTTCTGCAAGAATTATAATAAAATCTATCTATATATAAATGCTGAAGACATAGCACTATCTTTCTAAATAAAATTAACAAAATATTATTTTTTCTTAGGTCTTTTTGCGCCGTACTTTGATCTTGATTGTAATCTGTTAGCTACTCCTGCTGAATCCAATGCGCCTCTAACGATGTGGTATCTTACACCTGGAAGGTCTTTTACTCTTCCACCTCTGATAAGTACAACACTATGCTCCTGCAAATTATGTCCTACACCTGGGATATAAGCTGTTACTTCATACCCGTTTGTAAGTCTTACTCTGGCAATTTTTCTTAAAGCTGAGTTAGGCTTCTTAGGTGTTGTAGTTTTAACTACAGTACAAACACCTCTCTTCTGAGGACATTCCTTTAAAGCTGGTGCTGTTGATTTTGTAGCTAATGATTTTCTACCTTTTCTTACTAACTGATTAATAGTTGGCATTATTACACCTCCTTCTAAGATTTATATTTTATAATATTAATATTGAATTTATTCAATATTAATATAGTAAAAACTATATTACACTATGGTTACTCCAAAAGAACTGCACAAGTTGCAGCGCCTACATCTATACCGCATAACTTTCCCAATTCTTTCATTGAATTAATATTGATTATCTCAATAGAGTTTTCCTGTGCCAATTGGATTACTGGCTGTATAAACTTTTCATCAGCGTCATTTGCAACATAAACAGTCTTGGCATTGCCATTTTTAATGCTCTTAACAGTTTGTTTAACACCGACTACCTTGTTTCCACTTAGCCTGTTAATCATAGTTTTCCCCCTTACAGTTTAGTAGAGACAAAGTTTTTACTTTGTCTCCGTAAACACACAGAAGTATTTTATCATTTTAACATTGTTATGTCAATAAATTATATTTGTATATCTTCATTTTCATTCTCTGTACTTATCCTTATGGATCTATACCTTGTCATACCGGTTCCAGCTGGTATGAGCTTACCTATGATTACATTTTCCTTTAACCCTAATAACGGATCAATCTTTCCTTTTATTGCAGCATCAGTTAACACCCTAGTTGTTTCCTGGAATGATGCAGCAGATAAGAATGAATCTGTAGCTAGAGATGCCTTTGTTATTCCGAGTAATGCTACTCTTCCTTCAGCAGGTTTTCCATTGAATTCTGCAACCTTTTCATTTGCTTCTTCAAAATCAAAGAAATCTATCAAAGTCCCTGGCAATAATTCAGTATCTCCTGAATCTTCTATTTTTATTTTTCTTGTCATCTGTTTTACTACAACTTCCAAATGCTTATCATTAATATCAACACCTTGAAGTCTATAAACTTTTTGTACTTCTGAAAGCAGATAGTTCTTTACGCCTTTTACACCCTTTATTCTAAGAACATCATGTGGGTTAACTGAACCTTCAGTTATCTCATCACCAGCACCTATTTTATCTCCGTTTGACACTTTAATTCTTGAACCAAACGGAATATCATACGTAAATTCTTCTCCTGAATCAGCTATTACATATATAATTCTCTTTTTCTTGGTTTCCTCCATTTTAACAGTTCCGGAAACCTCACTTACTATTGCTAGTCCTTTAGGCTTTCTAGCTTCAAATAATTCCTCGACTCTTGGGAGACCTTGAGTTATATCGGAGCCCGCAACACCACCGGTGTGAAAAGTTCGCATTGTAAGCTGTGTACCTGGTTCTCCGATACTTTGAGCAGCAATGATTCCGACTGATTCACCTATATTAATTTCTTGTGATGTTGCCATATTCATACCATAACATTTTGCACATACACCATGCCTGGATTTACAGGTAAATACTGACCTTATCTTAATTTTCTTTATACCTGTTTTTTGAACTTCTTCAGCTTTATTGATATTCATATAAGTGTCTCTGGCTACAATAATCTCTCCAGTTTCAGGATGAATTATATCCTCAGCAGAGTATCTTCCTGTTAATCTCTCAGCCAGGCTTTCTATTACTTCATTACCTTCTTTAATTTCAGACACCTCAAAACCTTCAACAGCTCCGCAGTCTTCTTCTCTTACAATAACATCCTGACTTACATCTACAAGTCTTCTTGTCAAATATCCTGAGTCAGCAGTTTTTAAGGCTGTATCTGCATTACCCTTTCTTGCACCGTGAGTAGATATAAAGTACTCAAGTACATCTAATCCTTCTCTAAAAGATGCTTTTATAGGTAACTCAATTATTTTTCCGGAAGGGTTTGCCATAAGACCTCTCATTCCTGCAAGCTGTTTTATCTGACTCTTTGAACCTCTGGCTCCTGAATCCGCCATCATAAATATAGGGTTGAATTTATCCATGTTTTCCATTAATTTATCAGCTACTTGCTCAGTAATTCTAGTCCATTTATCAATAACCTTCTCATATCTCTCATCCTCTGATATAAATCCTCTTCTATACATAGTTTCAATCTTATCAATGGTTTTTTCAGCTTCTGCAAGCAAATCCTTCTTTTCTTTAGGAACTACCATATCTGATGTAGAAACTGTTATTGCCCCTATTGTTGAGTAATGATATCCCTTAGCCTTTATATTATCTAGCATAATTGATGTTTCAGTAGGTCCATATTTCAAATAGCACTTTTCAATTACAGTTCCTAAATTTTTCTTTGTTACTAGGAATTCAATCTCCATCTTTAATTCATTTCCAGGAATGCTTCTGTCAATAAATCCCAAGTCCTGTGGAATTGATTCATTGAATATTATTTTACCCGGAGTAGTATCTATTATTCCTGTTTTAACTACCCCATTAATTGTTTTAGTAATTCTAACTTTAATTTTTGCATGTATATCTATTTCCTTAAGTTGATATGCCATAATTACTTCGTCTGAAGATGAAAAATATTTTCCTTCACCTAAAGCGCCATCTTTATCAATTGTAAGATAGTAAGAACCAAGTACCATGTCTTGGGTTGGAACCACTACTGGCTTTCCATCAGAAGGCTTCATAATATTATGAGCAGCCAGCATAAGGAATCTTGCTTCAGCTTGAGCTTCTACTGATAAGGGTACATGCACTGCCATCTGGTCACCATCAAAATCCGCATTGTATGCAGTACAAGCCAGAGGGTGAAGCTTAATAGCTCTTCCTTCAACTAGTACAGGTTGGAATGCTTGAATTCCCAATCTGTGAAGAGTAGGAGCACGGTTTAAAAGTACGGGATGATCTGATATTACTTCTTCAAGCACATCCCATACTTGAGGTTGAACTCTCTCTACCATTCTCTTGGCACTTTTTATATTATGAGCTACAGTGCTTTCCACCAGCTTTTTCATTACAAATGGCTTGAATAGTTCCAAGGCCATTTCCTTAGGCAATCCGCACTGGTACATTTTTAATTCTGGTCCAACAACTATAACTGAACGTCCAGAATAGTCAACACGTTTTCCAAGCAGATTTTGTCTAAATCTTCCCTGCTTGCCCTTTAACATATCTGAAAGAGATTTTAAAGGTCTGTTTCCTGGACCAGTGACAGGTCTTCCCCTTCTTCCATTATCTATTAAGGCATCCACTGCTTCCTGAAGCATTCTTTTTTCATTTCTAACAATGATGTCTGGAGCACCTAAATCCAATAACTTCTTAAGTCTGTTATTTCTATTGATAACTCTTCTATATAAATCATTTAGATCTGATGTAGCAAATCTTCCCCCATCAAGCTGAACCATAGGTCTTAAATCCGGAGGTATTACCGGAATAACATCAACTATCATCCATTCTGGTCTATTTCCCGATTTTCTAAAGGATTCTACAACTTCAAGTCTTCTAATAATTCTAACTTTCTTCTGACCTGTACTTGTTTTTAACTCCTCTTTTAAATCTATAGACGATTGTTCCAGATTTATTTCTTCTAAAAGCTTCTTAACAGACTCCGCACCCATTCCAGCGCTAAAGCTTTCTTCACCGTATTTATCCACAGCTTCTCTATATTCTTTTTCATTTAACATCTGTTTTTTTAAGAGCTGTGTACCTTTAGGATCCAAAACTACATATGAAGCAAAATATAATATTTTTTCAAGTGATCTTGGAGACATATCCAAAATTAATCCCATTCTGGAAGGGATTCCTTTAAAATACCAAATATGAGATACCGACGCAGCCAATTCAATATGCCCCATTCTCTCACGTCTAACCTTGGCCTTTGTAACTTCAACACCACATCTGTCACAAACTATACCTTTGTATCTTATCCTCTTATACTTTCCGCAATGGCATTCCCAATCTTTAATTGGTCCAAATATCCTTTCACAAAAAAGGCCGTCCCTTTCAGGCTTTAAAGTCCTGTAATTAATTGTTTCAGGTTTCTTAACTTCACCTCTTGACCACTCTCTAATTTTTTCCGGTGAAGCCAAGCCTATTTGTAATGCATCAAAATTATTTAATTCAAACAAGGGTACATCCTCCCTTCATATTAATGTTCGTCATTAAAATCATCAATTTCTAAATTATCCTGAAAATCATCTAAAGTCAAATCTTCATAGTCTATATCAATATCTTCCTCAAGCTCTTCTTCTGCTATCGGCTCTAAGTAATCATCAGATGGAACTATGTTGACAGTTTCCTCAGTGCCCTCGATATTAACATCAAGTTCTATATCTTCAACAGATTCCTTTAATTTAACTTCTTCATTTTCATCATTCAATACTTTTACGTCTAAACATAAAGCCTGCAGTTCTTTTATTAAAACTTTGAATGATTCAGGAACACCTGGTTCAGGTATGTTTTCACCCTTTACAATGGATTCATATGTTTTAACTCTTCCTACAACGTCATCCGACTTAACAGTTAAAATTTCCTGCAGAGTATGAGCTGCTCCATATGCCTCCAATGCCCATACTTCCATCTCTCCAAATCTCTGGCCTCCAAACTGTGCTTTACCGCCTAAAGGCTGTTGAGTAACAAGAGAATATGGTCCAGTAGATCTTGCATGTATTTTATCATCAACTAAATGGGCTAGTTTCAATATATACATGTAGCCAACTGTTACCTTATTATCAAAAGGTTCTCCGGTTCTTCCATCATATAGAACTGTTTTACCATCATTTTCATATCCCGCATTTTGAAGACATTCTATAATTTCACTTTCTGTGGCACCATCAAAAACAGGTGTGGCAATGTGCCAGCCTAATTCGCTGGCTGCCCATCCCAAATGTACTTCTAATACCTGGCCTATATTCATACGTGAAGGAACACCCAATGGATTTAAACAGATCTGAAGTGGTCTTCCATCAGGCAGGAAAGGCATATCTTCTTCAGGCAATACTCTGGATATAACACCCTTATTACCATGTCTGCCCGCCATCTTGTCACCAACGGATATTTTTCTCTTTTGAGCTATATAACATCTTACTAATTTATTTACTCCAGGAGGAAGTTCATCCCCATTTTCCCTGGTAAATACTTTAACATCTACTATTATGCCTGCTTCTCCATGAGGCACTCTAAGAGAAGTATCTCTAACCTCTCTGGCTTTTTCCCCAAATATTGCCCTTAACAGTCTTTCTTCTGCAGTAAGTTCTGTCTCTCCTTTTGGTGTTACTTTACCTACAAGAATATCCCCAGATCTTACCTCTGCACCAATTCTGATTATTCCTCTTTCATCTATGTCCTTAAGTGCGTCCTCTCCAACGTTAGGAATATCCCTCGTTATTTCTTCAGGTCCTAGTTTTGTGTCTCTGGCTTCAGCTTCATATTCTTCGATATGGATAGATGTGAATACATCCTCTTTTACCAATTCCTCAGATATCAACATAGCATCTTCATAGTTGTACCCTTCCCATGTAATAAATCCCATACGAATATTTTTACCTAGTGCAATCTCTCCTAAGTCAGTGGATGGTCCGTCTGCCAGTACTGTACCTGCCTTAACTATCTCATCTTTGCTCACAATTGGTCTCTGATTTATACAGGTACCTTGGTTTGATCTCTTAAATTTTAACAGTCTATGATAGTCAATACCGCCATCACTGTCTCTTTTTACTCTCACTTCATTTGCACTTACATAAACAACTCTACCTGCATTCTTTGCTTTAGGCAGAACACCAGAGTCAACTGCCGCTTTATACTCTATTCCGGTACCTACTACAGGTGCCTGAGGCTTTAAGAGCGGAACAGCCTGACGCTGCATGTTAGATCCCATAAGCGCACGACTGGCATCGTCATTTTCTAGAAACGGTATCATTGCTGTTGCTACGGATACGATCTGCCTTGGAGATATATCCATAAAATCAACTTCGGATACAGAAACTAAAAGTACATCTTCTTTATCTCTTACATTAATTTTATTATCTATAAAGTTTCCATCATCATCAATAGGCTCATTTGCTTGAGCTATTAAGTATCCGTCTTCTTCATCTGCAGTCATATATATAATTTCATTTGTAACTCTTTTCAATTCTTTGTTAACTTTTCTATAAGGTGCCTCAATAAAGCCATATTCATTTACTCTGGCATAAGTAGCCAATGAGTTAATAAGACCTATGTTTGGACCTTCTGGAGTCTCTATAGGGCACATTCTTCCATAATGAGAATGATGCACGTCTCTAACTTCAAATCCAGCTCTCTCTCTTGAAAGACCACCAGGTCCTAAAGCTGAAAGCCTTCTCTTATGAGTAAGTTCTGAAAGAGGATTTGTCTGATCCATAAATTGAGAAAGCTGTGAACTTCCAAAGAATTCTTTTATGGCTGCTGCCACTGGTCTTATGTTTATAAGTACCTGTGGAGTAATTGCATCCTGGTCTTGAATGGTCATTCTTTCTTTAACTACTCTTTCCATTCTTGATAAACCAATCCTAAACTGATTTTGAAGCAACTCACCAACTGATCTCAATCTTCTGTTACCAAGATGATCAATATCATCCGTATGGCCTACATTATATGGAAGTCCCAATTCATAGCTTACTGTAGCATATATGTCATCTCTTATAATATGCTTTGGAATAAGCTTATGAATTTTCTTTTGTATCTGTTCCCTTATTTCATTTTGATCTGTAAAATTATCCAATATCTCTTTTAATGTTGGATAATGTACAAATTCCCTAATATTCAAATCATCTATATTGAAATCAATAATTTTATGTATATCTACAAAATTGTTACCAATAACTCTAACTACTTTATCATCCACTTGAATATCAACTGAATTAATACCGCAGTTTTGGATTTCAATTGCTTTTTCTCTGCTTATCTTTTTTCCGCTTTCAACCATTATTTCACCTGTAATAGGATTAATAATGTCTCTATCGCTTATTTGATTTGCAATTCTTAAATTAAGTGCCAGCTTTTTATTAAATTTATATCTTCCTACTCTAGATAAATCATATCTCTTTGCATCAAAAAATAAAGATTCAATTAATGACATAGCACTGTCTACTGTAGGAGGTTCTCCGGGTCTCAATCTCTTATATACTTCAAGCAGAGCCTCTTCTCTTGTCTTAGTATTATCTTTTTCAATAGTTGCCTTGAGTCTTTCATCTTCATTAAAAAACTCAATTATTTCAGCATCAGTTCCAATTCCCATAGCTCTTACAAGTATGCTTATTGGAAGTTTTCTTGTTTTATCAATTCTTACATAAATTATGTCGTTTGAATCAGTTTCATATTCCAACCATGCTCCACGGTTTGGAATTACAGTTGAAGAAAACAATTTCTTACCGGTTTTATCTACTGAATAATCATAGTAAACACCTGGAGATCTCACCAGCTGGCTTACTATTACTCTTTCAGCCCCATTAATAATAAAAGTACCCTGGTCTGTCATAAGAGGAAAATCTCCCATAAACACTTCCTGTTCTTTTACTTCACCAGTTTCTTTGTTCAGCAGTCTAACCTTAACTTTTAAAGGTGCTGCATAAGTTGCGTCTCTTTCCTTACACTCTTCAACAGAATATTTAATATTGGACTCTTCTAGTTTATAACCAACGAAATCCAAATTTAGATTTCCAGTATAATCTTGTATAGGATTTATATCCTCAAAGACTTCCTGTAAACCTTCTTTTAGAAACCAATGATATGAATCTAGCTGTACCTCAATTAAATTAGGCATTTCACCAACTTCTTTGAGTTTTGAAAAGCTCATTCTTGTTCTTTTACCGACTTGGACAGGATGTACCATAGACTCTCACCCCTTGCATAAACTAAAATAATCATGAACACAAATTGATTATACTACACTTGAGTATTATACCCTATTTTACCAAATTAATTCAATTGTAATAAAATAATGCACAAAATTTAGCCATTTGTAGTAATCAATGCAATTTATTATTTTATCACAACATTAATCAAATGTCAATTAATACTATGAAATAAAACATTATCCTATTAACTTCTCAGCAGATGTTAAAAAGAGGCACTAAATGCAGTGCCTCTTTTATTATGTTAGATTTATACTATTTTATTTCTACTACAGCTCCAACTTCAGCAAGTTTTGCTTTTATTGCTTCAGCTTCGTCTTTAGCAACTGCTTCCTTTAATGATTTTGGTGCTCCATCAACTAAAGCTTTTGCTTCTTTCAAACCAAGACCAGTTATTTCTCTTACAACTTTAATAACTTTAATCTTTTCAGCTCCTGCTTCAGTTAACACAACGTCAAATTCTGTTTTTTCTTCAACTGCTGCTGGTGCTGCTGCGCCTGCTGCTGCTGCTACTGGTGCTGATGCACTAACACCAAATTCTTCTTCACATGCTTTTACTAATTCATTTAATTCTAAAACGCTCATCTCTTTTATAGCTTGAATTATTTCTTCTCTATTCATTAATCTACACCTCCGAAATTTTTAACTTATACTTCTGATTCTTTTTTTTCTTTAACAGCATTTAGTAAATATGCTAAATTTGATAATGGAGCTTTGAAGCTTCCAAGTAGTTTTGCAATAAGAACTTCTCTTGACGGAATAGTCGCAAGCTGTTTAATTTTTGCTTCATCAAATATTTCGCCTTGAACAATACCACCCACTAATTCCATCTTCTTATGAGTTTTTGCAAAATCATTAAGAACTTTTGCAGGAATAGTTGGATCTTCATATCCAAAAGCTATTGATAGTGGTCCTTCAAGCATGCTTGTAGCACCATCAAAACCTAATTCCTTTGCTGCAAGTGTTGTTAAAGTATTTTTATATACCTTATATTCAACGCCGGCGTCTCTTAAATTTTTTCTTAATTCGGTATCTTCCTCAACAGTAAGCCCTTGATACTTAGCAAATACAATACCCTGTGCTTTTCCCATTTTTTCTTTTATTTTCGATACCTTTGCTTCTTTTATTTGTCTATTATTTCCCACTGTGTGTCCACCTCCTCACAGTTTATACTGCAATAGTAAAATTAAAGGTCTCTCCGTAGACACAGAGAGACCCACAATAATCTTATATTGTAACCCTCGGTAGGTTGGATGCCCGTTATGCTTACGCACCTACTGTCTACGGAATATTTACTTGTTTACTTTATGAATTATAAATGTAATTCATAATTATGTCAATACTACTCTAACACTTTTGTTGGATTAATTTTTATTCCAGGTCCCATAGTGCTTCCAACAACAACTGACTTAAGGTATTGTCCTTTTGCAGCTGCTGGTTTAGCTTTAACTACTGCCTCTACAAGTGCATGGAAGTTATCTTTTAATTTTTCAGTTCCGAAAGAAGCTTTTCCAATTGGAACGTGAACTATAGATGTCTTGTCAACCCTATATTCAACTTTACCAGCTTTTATTTCAGCTACTGCTCTTGAAACATCAAAAGTAACTGTTCCTGATTTTGGGTTTGGCATTAAACCTTTTGGTCCTAATACTCTACCCAATTTACCAACGACACCCATCATATCTGGAGTAGCAACAACTACATCAAAATCAAACCAGTTTTCTTTTTGTATCTTCTGAACCAAGTCATCTGCACCAACAAACTCAGCACCTGCTACTTCTGCTTCTTTAGCCTTTTCACCTTTTGCGAAAACTAATACTCTTACCTGCTTTCCTGTTCCATGAGGAAGAACTACTGCTCCTCTAACCTGTTGGTCAGCATGTCTTGGGTCTACACCTAATCTTAGAGCTAATTCAATTGTTTCGTCAAATTTAGCCTTTGATGTTTTGACTGACAGTTCTAATGCTTCTGATGGAGTGTATAAAGCACTCTTATCAACAAGCTTTACACTTTCTCTATAATTTTTTCCCATTTACCTATCCTCCTTTGTGGTATTAACGGTTTTTACCTCCCACTATTTTGGCCAACTATTCTTCTACAGTTATACCCATACTTCTAGCAGTTCCTGCTATCATGCTCATTGCTGTTTCAACAGATGCAGCATTTAAATCAGGCATTTTTGTTTCAGCAATTTGTCTTAGTTGTTCTTTTGTAACTTTAGCTACTTTTGTTTTGTTTGGCACACCAGAACCACTTTCAATTCCAACAGCTTTCTTTAATAATACTGCAGCTGGAGGAGTCTTTAGTATAAAACTAAATGATCTGTCCTGATATACAGTAATTACTACTGGAATTATCAGACCTGCCTGATTAACAGTCTTAGCATTAAATTCTTTACAGAATCCCATGATATTAACACCATGCTGTCCAAGTGCTGGTCCAACAGGTGGTGCTGGAGTTGCTTTTCCTGCAGGAAGCTGAAGTTTAATCATTCCTACTACCTTTTTAGCCATTAATTTCCACCTCCTATTATGTGGTCAAACGGATTTCAATCCTCCCACTTATTAAGACTTTCGTCTCTTACCTAGTTAAGTTTTTCTATTTGATTAAAATCAAGTTCAACAGGGGTTTCCCTGCCAAACATGTTAACTAGCGCCTTAATCTTATGCTTATCATAATTTATCTCTTGAATCACTGCTGGGAAGTTTTCCAGTGGGCCAGACTTAACCTTAACACTTTCTCCTACCTCAACATTTAACTGAACAACCTTTTCTGCAATTCCCATGGAATTAACCTCGTCGTCAGTTAGTGCTACCGGTTTTGATCCAGGTCCTACAAAGCCCGTCACACCTCTGGTGTTTCTGACTACATACCATGAATCATCACTCATAACCATTTTAATCAAGACATATCCTGGGAATACTTTTTTCATTGTTATTTTCTTTTTGCCATCTTTTATTTCAATCTGCTCTTCCATAGGAACCTGAACATCTTGAATCCATTCATGAAGATTTCTATTTTCAACTGTCTTTTCAAGATTGGCTTTTACTTTATTTTCATAACCGGAATAAGTATGAACAACATACCACCTAGCTTTTTCTGCCATATTTTAACGGACGGGAATCTTATATTGACCCCTACCTCCTTCTTAACTTTTATTTAAAGATTAGCTTCATTATGTTGTTAAATCCATAATCAAGCAATCCAACAAATACTGCATATATAAAACAAAATGTTATGACAGTCGCAGTAGCTTTTTTTACGTCTGCTTTAGAGGCCCAGGTTATCCTTTTAAATTCTGCTTTCAGGTCTTTAAAGTAATTTATAAAACCTTTTTCGGACGTCACTGATTTTTTAGCTTTCGTAACACTTTTGTTTACAGCCATTTTTTCACATCCTTAGTCAGTTCTTAATATTATTTCCTTTACTATTTTGTTTCTTTATGAAGTGTATGTTTATGGCAAAACGGACAATATTTTTTCATTTCTAATCTGTCTGGATCATTTTTTTTGTTTTTCATTGAATTATAGTTTCTCTGCTTGCAATCTGTACATGCTAATGTTATTTTTACTCTCATCATCTACACCTCCTGGTCTCATTAATGCTTAAATAAAAAATTTACGCACCACTTAGATAATTTAACACATCTTAATATTTATGTCAATAAAGTGTTTTAAGGACTGGATCTAGAAACCCAATCCCATATACTTAATCTTTTATAATGCTTGTAACAACTCCTGAACCAACAGTTCTTCCGCCTTCTCTTATAGCAAATCTTAATCCTTCATCCATTGCTACTTGAGTTATTAATTCAACCTTCATGTCTATATGGTCTCCTGGCATTACCATTTCCATTCCATCTGGTAATTTTATTGATCCTGTTACGTCTGTTGTTCTGAAGTAAAACTGTGGTCTGTATCCATCAAAGAATGGTGTGTGTCTTCCGCCTTCTTCTTTCTTTAATACATATACCTGACCTACAAATTTGTTATGTGGGTGTACTGAACCTGGCTTTGCTAATACTTGACCTCTTTCGATGTCTGTTCTCTGTACTCCTCTTAATAATGCTCCAATATTATCTCCTGCCATTGCCTGATCAAGAAGCTTTCTGAACATTTCTACTCCTGTACATACTGTCTTCTTCTTTTCTTCGGATAATCCTACGATTTCTACTTCGTCGCCTACTTTAAGTATTCCTGTTTCAACTCTTCCTGTTGCAACTGTTCCTCTTCCTGTTATTGTGAATACATCTTCTACAGGCATTAAGAATGGTTTGTCAGTTGCTCTTTCAGGTGTTGGTATATAGCTATCTACTGCATCCATTAATTCGTATATACATTTTGTTGCTTCTGCATCATCTATGTTTTCTATTACTTTTAATGCACTTCCTGTTATTACTGGAATGTCATCTCCTGGGAAGCCATATTCACTAAGTAATTCTCTTACTTCCATTTCTACTAATTCTAATAATTCTGGATCATCTACCTGATCTGACTTGTTTAAGAATACTACTATATAGTCAACTCCAACTCTTGATGCAAGAAGTATATGCTCTCTTGTCTGTGGCATTGGACCATCTGCTGCACTTACTACCAATATTGCTCCATCCATCTGTGCTGCTCCTGTTATCATGTTCTTTACATAGTCAGCATGGCCTGGGCAGTCAACGTGTGCATAATGTCTTGTGTCTGTTTCGTATTCTACGTGAGCTGTGTTGATTGTGATTCCTCTTTCTCTTTCCTCTGGTGCCTTATCTATATCGGCATAATTTGTTGCTGCTGCCTTTCCTTCTTTTGCAAGCACCATTGTGATTGCTGCTGTTAGTGTTGTCTTACCGTGGTCTACGTGTCCTATTGTTCCTATGTTTACATGTGGTTTGTTTCTTTCATATTTTGCTTTTCCCATTATTTATTCCTCCTTAATTAAATAACTTTTATTTAAGTAAACTTACCCTGGTGTGTTATGCTAATGTTATATTTATGGAGCCCATGACCGGGATTGAACCGGTGACCTCCACCTTACCAAGGTGACGCTCTGCCGACTGAGCTACATGGGCAATTTCCTAAAACTGGAGCGGGAAACGGGAATCGAACCCGCGACGGCTAGCTTGGGAAGCTAGTGTTCTACCGCTGAACTACTCCCGCAACTAAAAATATATTTTATATACCGATTATCAATTTTAATACAAGAATTTTTCTTTGTCAATATGTAAATTACTTATTACCAATACATTTTTCTAATTTTCTTTTCACTCTCTGGAGAGCATTGTCTATTGACTTAGCATGTCTATCCAAATCACATGCTATTTCCTGATAGGATTTACCATCCAAATAAGACATAAGCACTTCCATCTCTAAGCCTGAAAGTACATCTCCTATTTCATTTTGTATATGACACATCTCTTCTCTGCTTATGATCAGTTCTTCCGGGTCCGATACTTTAGCCTCAGACAATACATCAAGCAAAGTCCTGTCTGATTCTTCGTCATAGATGGGTTTATTTAAAGATACATATGTATTCAATGGTATATGTTTCTGTCTTGTTGCAGTTTTTATTGCGGTAATTATTTGTCTTGTAACACACAATTCCGCAAAGGCCTTAAATGAAGATAGTTTATCCGATTTAAAATCTCTGATTGCTTTAAATAATCCAATCATTCCTTCTTGATATATATCTTCTTTATCAGCTCCAATTAAAAAATATGATTTTGCCTTTGCTTTAACAAAATTCTCATATTTATTAATTAAATATTCCTGTGCCTTGGAATCTCCCTGTTTAGCCTGGATTACAACTTCCTCATCTAATTTATCATAGAAGGAGTAAATTATACTGACATCGGTTACAATTTTACCCAAAATATCCCCTCCAAACTTATTTAAGCCACACTATTGATTATACATTAGAAATTTGCCAAGGGCAATATATTTTACCTGCTCCTACGAATTTTTTCAAGTTTTTCCAAAACTTCCTTATCCACTACCTCTTCCAAAGTATGCTTATTGTGAGTATACTTTTTTTCTATCTTTCCCTTTATTTTCTTTTCAGTATCTTTAACTTCATAATAGAATTCAATACAAGATACCCTCACTGCCCCTCTTTGAAATATTACCTGCTGTTCCAATGAGTCCGAGGTAACTACACTGACCTCTACTTTTCTTCCAATTTCATCCACAGTCTTCTCAATAAAAGCGTCCGCCGTTTCTCCCTCTCTAGTAAAAATAACTGACAGTTTTTCGCCTACCCTTTCACGTTTTTCCAAGCTCCCCTTTACTAAATGGGCATCAAAAATTAAATATAATTTATATCCCTTAAATGTAGCATAATTATTTAAAATTTCAATAAGTTTATTCCTCGCAGATTCAAAACTGTACTCTTTTATCTGTTTCAGTTCAGGCCAATAATTTATAACATTATATCCGTCTACAAATATTATCTTCACTTTATTCCACTTTGCAACTTTTGTTTTAATATTTCATACATCAAAATACCACCTGCAACTGAAGCATTTAAAGAGGATATCTTTCCCACCATAGGAATTTTTACAAGTTCATCACATTTAGCCATGGTAAGCTTCGAAATGCCTTTTCCTTCACTTCCAATAACCAAAGCAATAGAACCTTTCAAATCAACTTCGTAGCAATAATTGCTGCCCTTCATATCAGCACCATATACCCATATGCCCTTTTGTTTCAATTTATCTATTGTGACATTTATATTTGTTACTTTTGCAATATTCATATGTTCGCATGCTCCCGCAGATGATTTATATACTACCGGGGTTACTCCCACATTCCTTCTTTTTGGAATAATTACACCATGAACACCGCATACCTCGGCAGTTCTAACAATAGATCCGAAATTATGCGGATCTTCTATTTCATCCAAAACTACCAGGAATGGATTCTCTCCTCTTTTTTTTGCATAGGATAAAATATCCTCAACCTCACAATATTTAAAGGGTGTAACCTGAGCAATAACACCCTGATGCGAACCTGTTTGGGTAAGTTGATCCAGTTTTTTTCTGTCCACTTCTTTTACAACAATTTTCTTTTCTTTTGCTAAAGCTAAAACTACATTTATGGAACCGGATACATCCCCTTTAGCCACCAGAATCTGCTCTATTGTCCTATCGGATTTTAATGTCTCAATAACAGCATTTCTGCCCTCTATTATATCTTCTCTGATTGGTTTTTCTTCAAGCTTCATTAAAACACCTCTCTAATTATTTTAAAGTTTACCATACTTTTCTCTGACTTCCTGCACAATACCGCAGGTCATCTTTCCTTCAGGACAATTACCGTTTAGACATGAAGGCCCCGCATATTTAAATAAGGTTGGTGACACATTTTTAACCTGTTTAAGCATCTCAAGTGCCAATTCCCTTATTTCCCATTGAGCCCTATTGCAGCATCTATGCTTGAAGAAATTGATAAGACTTCTTACATTCATTGTGGCAACTATCTTTGTTTCACACGCATTGGGGAAAACATATCTGGCATCCTCAATAGCTTTCTTTTCTGAAGGGGCATCACCAATGCCACTATTTATATACTTTTTCTTTAATACATCCACTAATACATTATAAGCTTTTTGACTGTTCTCCATAGATTTTACGAATATTTCCTTCGTCTCTGTGCTATTTTCAATTCCCGGCGGAGTTATATATTCAAATTGTTCAAGTTTTACATATCTTTGGCTTTGTTGAGAATGGGAAGCAATCCTATGCCTTTTTATCCAATGTAGATAAAATAATTAACTTGATCGTAATCTTTGTGTTAAGCCCTACCTAGATTAATTCTACTCCATTTTCTTCCAAAAACTCTCTTATTATATCAACATGTATTCCTTCATTTCTAAATACATTACTTCCAGTCCTTGGTTCAACAATTAGTCCTCCACAGCTGTGTAACCCAATTAAGTTCCATGAGGAATCAAAAACTGGAGCTCCACTCGATCCTGGCATAGTATCAGTCAGATATTGAATGCGTACTGAATTAATATAACGCAGGCTATTATGTCCAATACAAATTTGTTTTGGCCAACCACTAGGATGTTGAATAATTGGTACAATATCATCTAAATTGGGTTTACCAAACTGCACTTTAGGAAATGGTTCTAAAAAATCAGGGTCACTATCATAATTAATTCTGCATAGTGCTATGTCAAACTTATCAGATATTATTGCCTCTTGCCCATGTAACTTATACTTAAGTAATTGCCTATCAGTACCCTCCTCATAGTTAAACCAGATTTCAGTACTTTCTGCTACTTCCTTGCTATTAATTACATGTTTGTTTGTAATTAAATATTCCTTATTAACTAAAAAACACGATGCTCTAAATCCTGTTTTGGGATTATTATTAACCAACATACATATTCTATTCGACATCTCAAATCCTTGTTTTAAAAATGCAATTGATTGGAATCTGTGGCGAGAACCGATGAGCTTTTCTTGAAACTCAGTAGTAATTTGTTCACCAGCACTGTTACTTCCACGCCAATCAACAATATTTGTAGGCATAGGTAAATTTAATGAAAATATTGTGAAGTTTGGATTATACCTCATACATCTTAATACAAACTCTTCTAATTTTCCTTTTCTTTTGCATTCTAAGCATAGTTCCCTAACAAACTCGAGTTTATTTGAATGTGAGATAAGTTCATAGTCTTCAAAAATCTCAACTGTGATTGTTTTCAATTCGTCAAATCTAAGTTTTGAATTGCATTCTTCTATCAATGTTGATATTTTTATATCTTGTTTCTGCATTTGTTTTATCCCCCCAAAATATAATGTTCTATTTAAATTAAAGTGAAATATTTTCTTTGGCGTAATTTCATCTTTGTTCGTATCTATTTCATATGATCTCAAATCTACATCAGATAACAAGGAGCAATCCTTATTAATTCTAATTAGTTGATTAATGTTTTTTTTGCATAAGAACCCATAAAAACTTTTTGTTAAATAAGAACCTTGAATCCTATCCTTCTCATTTACTCTTAAAAACCAAATATATCTTTTAATATTATCTAATATGCCGTGCTTTTGTGCAAAATAAAATGTTCTAAAAGATATAGATTTTATAGTATTCGCAGTTAAGCCTATAGACTCTAAAATTACCATAATCCTATCTATCAACTGAAAATTATTATGCCCAAGATGATTTTCATCTGGTTCATAAATTGCCAGTCGGTATTTTTTATTAGGGTAAATTAATTGTGCCTTTGTTGCTGCAGCATTAGCTCTAAAATAGATTTCATTAGCATCTAGAACAAGTTGTTCTTGTCGTTTACCAATTAAAGGCACCGACAAAATACAATCCGCAACAGTAGCCCGTGAAACCGAATTTAAATCTTTATAGGATAGCAATTTATCATATAACATACACGTTTCATGACCTAAGAAATGTTTCATGATGTACTGTGTATACAATTCAGTTACATTACCCCCTTTTCTTGAGTAAGGTCTTACAACATTATCTAAATGTGTAGCAATCTTTAACGTTTCTGGTAATTGAAAATCTAAATATGTTAAAGTATCAGGCAATGCAATAAAATGTTCTCTTTCCTCTAGTCTTTGGCTAAAGTATGTTGAAAAAACTTTACTATCACTAGTATATTCTCTAGTTGCTAACCTTATAAGTGGTAGTTCTATCTCCTTTCCTATTGGTTCAGCTGGATCGAATAAAACAAGTGCAGAATTGAATAATTTCATAGTTAAGGCACTCTGCCAAAGATTCGCTGCAGTTATTTCTATATGTGACCCAAGAAGTAATGAAAGTTTCAAAAAGTATTCAAGTTCATCCAAGGAGTATTCATAATATTCTTGAATAAAAGGATCTGTAAAAGAAAAATATATGGGCGGAGGCAATTCTAACGATTTAAACAAGTTTAATCCATCTGTATCCACCTTTTTATCTTCTCCTTCTCGTCAATATAAAACTTTGTCGGACAAATGCTCTCACACCTATTACATCCTATAGAATCCCCATCTATCACTGAGCATCTATTTATATTTAGCCCTTTAGAATTTAACCCTAAAAAGTCATTACATAAGTTGGAGCATGCTCTCGCAGCCTTGTAGCCACTTAATATATTTTCTATATCTGGAATTCCGCCAGAATGTTCCGATGGTGTAATAGAGTTAATTATACTAAAATTCCCTCCTCCTAAAACTGCAGAATAAAAACCTATAGAGTTAACTATGTGGTCATCCTCTGAAAATGTATCAGTAAAAAGTGGACCAAGTGGCATAAATGGCACATCTAATTCATTAACAATAGAAACCAATGAATTAAGTTTATTAGGGCAACAATGCCCTACTCCTTCTACCATAACCTTAATACCCTCATTATTGAAAATTTTAATTAATTTAGCATATTCCATAAGTTCTTCTGTATGAACTTCATCTAAAGTATTCTTTGTGACTGCTGGCCTAAATGCTGCTCCAAGCGAAATAACAATGGAATATTTTTTTGCAATATCAATTACATCATCAAGAACATCCCAATAAATACTCCTTGATGCATTCCTATTAATCATATCTTTAATTATTACCACCGCACTTCTAGAGGAAAAGGGTATATCTCTTGTTTTTATTGCTTTATTAACCCGTTCTAAACTTGGTGTTAAATGTATTACAAACCACGATACCCCACTAGTAGCAGCGCGAATCATTTCTTCCTTAAGTTTTCCTCTATCTATTGTTCCTCTATCATTTAGACATACATAGTGAGGAATAAATCCTATTGGACATCCAATCTGTTCCCTAATATAATCATATAAATATCCTTGAGAGTTATCTAAACTCAAGTCCATCATCAAATCAGGTTTTTCACTTAAATTTGAAAGTACTCTCACCTTTTCTAACTCTGTTTCGAAGGTGCAAATATTATTTGCACTTACTCCTATATTCACATTAACTGCTACTGGAAATCCTCGACCAACATTAACTATGGATCTACTGCCTCTTAGAGTTACGTAACTCATATTCCCCCCCATTCTACCTTCACTACGTACAATATTTAAGTGTGACGAAGGGAATTTTCAAATATGATTGATTTCTTGCTTTACATATGTTAAAAAACTATATTTAATATCATTATGGTTTTTTAAATCACTTCCAGAAATCATCTTCCATGTTTTATCTTCATTTAAGTTAACAAAATACTTGTCTGCTACGTATTTATTTTCAATCTTAGTTACATAAGCTTCTGTACAGTATGGTAAAAGTTGCATGTATATTGATTCGCCACCAATTACAAACACATCATCCAAATTATACTTTTTAAGTTCTTGAAAAAGTTCTTCCAATGATCTACAAATCGTTAACTTTTCATTCTTAAAGCACCCATTTTTACTTAAGACAATATTTGTTCTATCCTTTAGAGGCTCTTTTCCCGGCAGTGATTCAAATGTTTCTCTTCCCATAACCACAATCTTACCCAATGTCTTTTGTCTAAAAAACCTCATATCCTCTGGAATCATTTGCAATAGTTTACCACCACATCCAATTCCCCAATTTAAATCTACGGCAACAATAGCTTTCATCGCATTACTCCTTTCTAAATAGCAACAGGAATTTTTTTTATTTGATCACCACTTTGATAATCCTCTAATACAAAATCCTCAACTTTAAAATCATAAAAGTCTTTTATATCTGGATTAATCAACAATTTAGGTGCTGGATGTGGTGTCCTTTGAATAAGTTCATTGATTAAAGGTATGTGTCTGTCATATATATGTGCATCTGCAATAACATGAACAAATTCACCTACCTCTAGATTGCTTACTTGTGCCAACATATGCACAAGAATTGCATATTGAGATACATTCCAGTTATTAGCGACTAAAATATCTTGTGAGCGTTGATTTAATATTGCGTTTAGTTTCCTACCTGTAACATTAAAAGTCATACTATATGCACAAGGATATAAATTCATACTGTGCAAATCATGATGATTATATATGTTTGTTATAATTCTGCGGCTGTATGGATTGTGTTTTAGATCATATAAGACTCTATCTACTTGGTCAAATTCTCCTTCTTTATACTTGTGCTTTATACCTAATTGATACCCATAAGCAGTTCCTATAGTTCCGTTTTCGTCTGTCCAACTATCCCAAATACGGCTGTTAAGATCTTTAACGTTATTAGATTTCTTTTGCCATATCCACAGAAGTTCGTCAATTGCTGCTTTTAGATTTGTTGGTCTTAACGTAAGTATAGGGAACTCTTTTGAAAGATCATATCTGTTAACAACACAAAATTTCTTAATTGTATGAGCCGGAGTACCATCATCCCACTTAGCTCTTACAACTTCTCCTTCGGAATGAGCTCCATTTACAATAATATCCTTGCACATTTCAATAAAAATATTATCTGCTTTACTCAAAGTAAACCTTCCTTTCTAATTCATAGTACTTTTTTGTAGTCAAATATCTTCTAATTTACCTTTTTTTCTTTTGAGGTACTTGCTACTGTTTCAACTAAAATCTCTTCTACACCGCATTCTAGCACATTACACAGAGCATCAAGCACCACTAGCTTTATTTCAGTCTGTTCTTCATTTAATAGTCTAGAAATACCTGCAGGACTTATTTTAAGCCCTGCTTTTTCTTCTAGTATCCTCATCAACTCTGCACCTGTCCAGATGTTTTTCCTTGCCATAACCATTCGCAAATTCCATCTAAACGGCATATCATCACCTTTATCTTTCAAAATATCTCGCTGCCCCACGAGGTCTAATTCCAAATAAACTTGATATATAAAATGGGTCAGCATCATCACTATTCTTATGAAAGTATATCATAGCCTTTCTCAGGTCACTAGGAGAAACTCCTATATTTCTACTTTTAAATAGCTTGGAAAAATGTCCTATACCGACTGGGGCATCCTTTGATATAGAATATGCTGTTACAAAAAAATAAGTTGTATTAACCCCAAAGAATCTTTTCACCTTAAAATCCAAGTATTCATTTATTAGATTACTCAACTTACTTTCTAGTTCTATATAATGACCACGAATTTTCATTTTACCGTTTTTAAAATCCTCATTTTTGAGGTACCGTAGCTCGGCATTAGTTGATCCATAGTACATAACAAGCAATCCGGCTATTCTTTCTTCTAATTCACATTCTGTGTAATTCCATTTATTATATAAACTTTTAATCAAATTACCTGTAACTTTACTAACCCTTATATTTTTTGTTTGTGTTGGTATAGCATCAGACAAATCATAAGTAGTATTCTTTCTATTTAATAACCACCTAAAGAAAATCCTTAAACTATCCTTTAAAATACCCGTATGAACTTGACAATCTTCAACATCAGTAGCCTCTATAATATTCCAACCACCATAATACTTTTCAAAAGATACATCTTTCAAATAGTTTAATAGTCTAATAACATCCATTAAAAATCTTAGTTTAGTTTTTACACTCTTATTCTTATATGCTGTATTTAGAAACTCATTAACCCATCCTCTTTTTAAATCAGGTATCAGCATCTTAAGTTCTTCGATTTTCCTTTTCACGATTAGCTATATAATAATTCTTTTGCCATTGAGAAACCTTTTCAGGGTTTTCTATTCTTCTTTCTCTATCACTTTCACGAATTTTATCTAAGTTTTTTCCCTATACCATAAATGATAGCATGAACTACATCTTTGCTGAGCATGAATAATCTTCTTCTCGTTACATGAAATGCAAATGCCAACTGGCCCCTTGTAGTCATATTTCTTTTTATATTCAGCTACATGACACGAATTGCATAAACCTTTTTTATCAAGTAATCTTACATTACCACAACGTAAACAAATCCCCTCAATAACATGACCTACACAACCCTCTAGCATGCTCTTTCCTTTCTCTACCGCATTTAGAACAATTGATGGGTTAAGCTTCTGCTCACGCCCTCAATTGCAAATGTAAATGTAACATGTTCCACTGGTGATTCATGCCCATAAGACATAAGCATATTAATAAACTTTTCTGTTTTTTCCCTATTCATGTTTTCATTCATCTTGTCAATTCCTACAGAACTGTAACATAATTTTGCTGCTTTAGCAATAAGCAGTTCAGGATTTGGTGTATGTTCAACCAATAATACCTTTAAAGACATAAAAGTCCCTCCTTAATAGTTTATAATCTTCTCTAAAATATACTCTAACCTGTCCTTTTTATCCGTTATATACAGATATCCTATAAGGCATTCAAAGCCAGTGGCAAATCTATACTCCTGTACATCCGCATTTTTGGGTACTGTACCTGATTTAGCATTACGTCCTTTTTTAAAAAAATATATTTCTTCTTCAGTTAAATCATCCTGAAGTTTTTTAATAAACTCGCTCTGAGAATGTGCCTTCACATATTTTATTGCTTCTATATGCATCTTATGTGGAGACATTTCGAAGTTTTTTGTTAAAACATAATTTCTAATATATAATTCATATACCGCATCTCCGATAAATGCTAATGTTAAAGGATTTAACTGTTTTATGTTAAGCTTTAACAGCTTATCTCTTTGTGTATCAAAATACATATTCAATCTCCATTCTTAAGTAAAATTATTAGGACTATGCCTCATATAATTTTAACCTTAAAACTATAAAAATAACATAGTCCTAATAAAATATTTTAAATTATACTAAATCTTTACATTATCATTTTATCATAATATAGAAATCCAAATTCCCTCTAACATTAAAAGCATTAGAGGGAATCTCATTAAGAAATAATTATTCAAGAATTTTTTCAGCTAAAAACAAATCTTCTGGTGTAGTAATTTTAATGTTATTGTAACTACCTTGGTATAGTAATACCTTATGGCCAAAATATTCTACCACTGAAGTATCATCAGTAAAACCAACATATTTATTTATTAAATTATTATAACAATTTAGAATTAAATCATGCTTAAAAGTTTGCGGCGTTTGAACGGAAAATAAGTTTTCTCTTTTAGGTGTACTCACTGAAAATCCAACTTCATCTTTAATCTTAATCGTATCTTTAGGAGTAACACCACATGCGCATGCTCCATAAATTTTAGCATAATCAATTCCATCTTGGATTATCTTATCTGTGACAAAGGGCCTTGCACCATCATGTATAAGAACTATTTCGCAGTCATCTATTGCCTTTAATCCATTAAATACAGATTCCTGCCTTTCTGCTCCTCCTTGAACAATACAAGCCACTTTGCAAAAGTTATATTTATTTATAAGTTCATCAATACAGTAATCAATTTCATCTTTTGCACATACAACTATAATTTTATCCACATTAACGTTGTCAGAAAAAGCTTTTAATGTGTAATACAAAATTGGTTTGCCTTTAATATTGATAAACTGCTTATTTATACCTGCTCCCATTCTTTTTCCCTTGCCAGCGGCGACAATTAAAGCCCATACCTTACCCATTTATATATTCATCTTTCTGCTTGGCAAAAATCATCCTTCCTGCTGCAGTCTGAAGCACTGAAGTCACAATTACATCTTTAGTATCACCAATATACCTTCTACCGCCTTCCACTACAATCATAGTCCCATCATCAAGATAAGCTACACCTTGACCTGATTCCTTACCATCTTTCATTATTTGAACTCTCATTTCTTCTCCAGGTAATACTACCGGTTTTACAGCATTGGCTAGTTCATTTATATTTAGTACTGCAACCCCTTGGAATTCAGCAACCTTGTTCAAATTATAATCATTTGTAATAACCTTTCCATTTAGAATCTGTGCAAGCTTAAGTAATTTGCTGTCCACCTCTGCAATATCTGGAAAGTCCTTATCAGATATCTGTACATCTATATTTAGTTCTTTCTGAATTTTATTCAATACATCCAGCCCTCTTCTACCTCTATTTCTTTTTAATGAATCAGAGGAATCGGCAATATGTCTCAATTCTGCTAAAACAAAATTTGGTATTATCAAACTCCCTTCTACGAACCCCGTTTGACAAATATCAAAAATTCTACCGTCTATTATAACAGAGGTATCTAAAACCTTAGGATCTCCTCTACTAATTTTTGATTTTTTATCCTTATTTTTTTCACTTCTTTTTATATTCGAAAAAATACCCATAACTTCTTCTCTTCTTTTTATACCAATATTAGCACCAATTGCTGCCATAATAATCGCTATAAAAACTGCTACTATTGATCCAACTACAGGTATTTTAGATACAATATTTACAAATACAGCTGATATAATAAGTCCGATTATAGCACCTGCACTACCAAAGATTATTTCGATAGTTGATAGCTTCTGTATACTCTTTTCAATATAATCCATAAGTTTTATTATTGCACTATTAATTCTAGGCGATAATAAAAATAATATAATCCCAAATAAAATAGTTGATAAAATAATAATAGTTAAATTCTTGATTGTACCATTGCCAAAGAACTTTATACTGGCAACATATGATGTCTGAGTAATTGAATTACCAATAAAATATCCCAAAACCAGGCCGGCAATTGTAACCAGACCCCTTAATATTCTTTTTAACAACAATTTCACCTCCTCTATTTCTATTAACATATATTTCAAATTTATATCTCATTATACACTAATATATCTTAATTCAAAAGTTTTTTCAACAACACTTAATTTTCTTAATAATTTATTAACTTAATTTGTAATTAAAATACTAATTTATACCCCCTATTAATAAAACTGTTCATAATTTATTATATAAATAAAGATGAAAAACACACTATAATTTATTGACAAAATTGTCTGAAAATAATTATAATGATTTTAGAAGATGTTCTCAATCTTAATAAGGAGTTGAACCTCATGAAAGATGTAATATTTGATGATTTCCAAAATGCTGTAAATGAGTCACTACTAAGGCATAAAAGTATATTGGATATACTTTCAAAACTTAATGAGTCTGAAGCTCGTATAAATAGAGCTGTTACCAAATCAGTTACCAATTGTGGATGTATTGAAATTAATGCATACAGACAGCAACTGCCGGAAGATGATACCAGTATAGAATCTCTGAGCAATTGCCTTAAAACACACCTAGATGGCAGTCTATGCGACAACTGCAGAGAAGTATTGGAGCGGGAAATTGGAAATAATCTATTTTACTTAACCTCTCTTTGCAATGTCCTAGACCTCAACTTATATGATATTCTTTTAAAGGAATATGATAAAATTGATACTTTAGGAAAATACACTTTTAGATAAATCTTAAGCACGAAATTTAATTATTTCGTGCTTAAATTACTATTAATAATAATCTGCTCCCTAAGTCTTCTTAGGCCGTTTTTAATAGCCTTTGCCCTTGCCTCACCTATACCTTCAACATTATCTAGCTGTTCATAGGAAGCCTCTGCTACAGCTTTTAATTCTTTAAAATTTTTCACCAAATTTTCAATTACACTGGCCGGTATTCTAGGAATCTTATTAAGCATCCTATATCCCCTAGGTGAAATAAGAGTGTCCACTAAAGGTACTCCAACATATCCAATATCTTTAGAAATAATGTCTAATTTTAAAAGCTCTTCAGAGGAAATACTTTGTAATTGCTTATAAGCTTCATTATAATCCACATTGTTTTCAGCATAATCTCTTATCATAAGTATTCCGTCTTGTTCAACACTTTTTATAAGTTCATTTAATTGCATTGAAATCAATCTGCCTTCATTGCCAAGTTCACAAATATACCTTTCAATTTCTCCTACTATCCTCATTACCATTTCTGTTCTTTGTATTGCAGTAACTACATCAAATAGTGTAACTAAATCTTGAAATTCTAGAACATCCAAGTTACTTACAACCCTCCCAAGAACTGATACATATTTTTCCAATGTCTGCAATGCCTGGTTTGCTCTTCCCAAAATAACACTGCTGTCTCTTAACAAATATTTAATATTACTTTTATATACTGTTATAACATTTCTCCTTTGAGATATTGCAACTACAATAGCCCCTGTCTGCTTAGCAACTCTATCAGCTGTCCTGTGTCTCGTTCCTGTTTCAAAAGTTGGTATAATGGAGTCAGGGATAAGTTGTGCATTCGCTATTATTATCTTCTTTAAGTCACTGTTTAAAATAATAGCTCCATCCATCTTAGCCAGTTCATAAACATAAGAAGGAGTATAATCAGAATTCAAAACAAAGCCGCCATCCACAATCTTTAGAATCTGTTCATTGTCGCCAAGAACTAGAAGTCCACCTGTTTTAGCTCTTAAAATATTCTCCATTCCTTCTCTTAACTGAGTCCCCGGAGCCATCAATTTTAAAATATTCATTAATTCCTTATCTTTTTCTATTCTCACTCACATCACCCTATACAAAAACTTTATTTACTGCTTCTCTCAAAGTTGAAACGCCTGTAATCAAAATATCCTTAAAGTCTAACTTTTCCACATTTCTTGATGGAATTACTATATTCTTAAACCCCATTTTGTATCCTTCATTTACAATTCTATCACAAAAGGATGTAGGTCTTACTTCTCCAGTAAGTCCAATTTCACCTATTACAAGCATTTTTTCGAGTTTACTCTCCTTTGATTTTACACTTGATATCAACGCTAAAGCAAGGCCTAGATCTCCAAATGTACCTTCTATATTTAATCCTCCTACTACATTTACATACACATCACAATTATAAAATGAAATTTTAAGCTTTTTTTCAAGTACTGCTAAAATCAGATTCACCCTTGATATATCCACTCCCACAGCAGTTCGCCTTGGAAAGGATGCTTTTGTTTCTGCAACCAGTGCTTGTATCTCAACTAGTATGGGTCTGCTTCCTTCCATTACACCAATTACAATAGAACCTTCCTTCTCACATCCCGCCTCTTCCAGAAAAACCTCGGAAGGATTGGAAATTTCTTCAAGCCCTTTGTTTTTCATTTCAAATACACCAATTTCACTTGTAGTTCCAAATCTATTCTTAATTGTTCTGAGTATCCTAAATTCCTCTGTCCTTTGACCTTCAAAAGATAAAACTGTATCCACCATATGTTCAAGCACCCTTGGACCCGCAAGCTCTCCCTGCTTAGTAACATGCGCCACTATAAAAAATGGAATATTATTAGTTTTTCCAATTCTCATAATTTCATTAGAACACTCTCTTACCTGAGAGACACTGCCTGGTGCGGAAGTTATTGACGGCTTAAACAAAGTTTGTACTGAATCCACAATAACAAATATAGGTGACAAATTTTCAATATGAATTTCAATATTCAAAACATCTGTTTCAGATATTATGTAAAGATCTTGAGATAATGCCTCTAATCTATCTCCTCTCATCTTTATCTGTTCTTCAGATTCCTCTCCTGAAACATATAGAACTTTACCATATTGCTTTGCAATATTATTAGCTGTTTGAAGCAAAAGGGTTGATTTACCAATACCCGGAGCGCCTGATATTAAAGTTAATGACCCTTTGACTATTCCCCCACCTACTACCCTGTTTAATTCTTTTATTCCTGTATCCAGTCTATCATACTCACCGGATTTTATATCTACAATACTCTTAGGCTCATTTTTTGATATCAAGTGATTTTTATTTACAGTGATATCATTTTTCTCTTCTTCTATCATGCTGTTCCAAGAATCACAATTAGGACATTTCCCAAACCATTTATAGGCTTCATATCCACACTGCTGACAAATAAACACTGTTTTAACTTTTACCATTGCATCCAACTCCTATATGTATGTGGAACTATAATTATACATCATATTTTCAAAAAATAGAATAATACACAAAATATTTATTATATTTCATGTATTATTCATAATTCAATTTTCTTTATTAAAGGAAAGTTTATTATCTTCTGCACCTACTATTAACAAATCGCCTTTAATTACATTCCCTTTTAAAATCTCTTCTGAAAGTTTATCTTCAACTATTTTTGTAATTGCTCTTCTTAAAGGTCTAGCACCATAAGTTAAATCAAAACCTTCTTTTGCTAATATCTTTTCAGCCTCTTCATTAAACTGAATTTGGATTTCTTGCTCCTTTAATCTCTCAATTACAGATTTAAGCATAAGCCTTACTATTTCCTGCAGATCATTTTCTACTAATTGATGAAATACAATAATGTCATCTATTCTATTTAGAAATTCAGGTCTGAAGGAACGTTTCAATTCCTCCATAATATTATCCTTCATTTTTTCATATTCATTTTCCGAATTTTGATCATTGTTTATTGAAAATCCTAATGACTTCTGTTTCTTTATTGTAGAAGCACCTACGTTGGATGTCATTATTATTATTGTATTCTTAAAATTAACTGTTTTTCCTTTCCCATCAGTTAATCTTCCATCTTCTAATATCTGAAGCAATATATTAAATACTTCAGGATTAGCCTTTTCAATTTCATCGAAAAGAACAACTGAGTACGGATTTCTTCTTACCTTTTCAGTTAACTGTCCGCCTTCATCATAGCCCACATATCCCGGAGGGGACCCTATTAATCTAGATACACTGTGTTTCTCCATGTATTCGGACATATCTATCCTTATCATATTGTTTTCATCGCCGAACATAGCTTCTGCCAATGCTCTGGATAGTTCAGTCTTTCCAACTCCTGTAGGTCCTAAAAATATAAATGAACCAATTGGTCTCTTGGGATCTTTTAACCCTACTCTAGCCCTTCTGACTGCTCTTGATATTGATTTTACAGCCTCTTCTTGCCCTATTACTCTTTTATGAAGTATCTCTTCTAATTTAAGGAGCTTTTCTGATTCTTTTTCAGTAATTTTTTCTACAGGTATATTAGTCCACTTTGAAACTACTGCTGCAATCTGTTGTTCTGATACAGTCAAACCAGAAGCTTCACTTCTTGCCTTCCAATTTTTCTTTAAATCCTCTAGTTTATCCTTTAATTCTTTTTCTTTATCTCTAAGCCCTGCTGCCTTTTCAAAATCCTGGACTCTTATTGCATCTTCTTTTTCTTTTGTAATTTTATCCAATTCCTTTTCTTTATTTTTCAAATCTGGGGGAGCTACTAAATTCTCAATTCTTACTTTTGAAGCGGCCTCGTCTATTAAGTCTATAGCTTTATCAGGCAAATATCTTTCAGTAATATATCTGTCCGATAGAATAACAGCCGCTTCAATTGCGTCATCTGTAATTTTAACTCTATGATGAGCCTCATACTTATCTCTAAGTCCTTTTAGTATGAGTACAGCTTCTTCTTTTGAAGGCTCTCCTACCATTATTGGCTGAAATCTTCTCTCTAATGCTGCATCTTTTTCAATATGTTTTCTATACTCATCGATAGTTGTTGCACCTATGCATTGTATCTCACCTCTTGCCAAAGCCGGTTTTAAAATATTAGATGCGTCAATAGCCCCTTCTGCAGCTCCTGCACCAATAATAGTATGCATTTCATCAATAAATAAAATTACATTTCCTGAATTTTTTATCTCATCCATAACTTTTTTCAATCTCTCTTCAAACTCTCCCCTGTATTTGGAGCCTGCAATCATAGATGACAAATCTAAAGTAACTACTCTTTTGTTTTTTAACAATTCAGGAATATTTCCAGTAACTATTTTTTGTGCTAAGCCTTCTGCTATTGCTGTTTTACCTACTCCTGGGTCTCCAATAAAGCAGGGATTGTTTTTTGTCCTCCTGCATAATATCTCTAAAATTCTCTGAGTTTCTTTTTCCCTTCCTATTACAGGATCAAGCTTGCCTTCCCTTGCCATTTGTGTCAAATCTTTACCAAATTGATCCAAAGAAGGTGTATCTGTATTTACTGGTTTACTTCCATCATTAGAATTAGACCCCTGTTCTCCAGTGAGGTTTTCGATAAGCTCTTTGCGAAGTTTGTCAAAATCAGCACCTAAATTATTTAGTATTGTAAACGCAACTCCCTCTGACTCTCTTATTAATGCAAGCAGAATATGCTCAGGGCTGATGTAATTATGGCTTAAATTCCTAGATTCTAATAAACTAAGTTCAAGTAATCTCTTTGTTCTAGGGGTTAATGGAACTTCATTTTTTTCAAAGTCCATATCACCTTTTCCTTCATATTCCTCTACTAGTTCTCTTACATCCTCTAATGTAATATTCATATTATTCAATACCTTCTTAGCTGTCCCATCCTCAGTTAAAAGGCCTAAAAGTATATGCTCAGTACCAACATACCCATGTTTGAATCTTTGAGCTTCTTCTTGAGAAAAAACCAAAACTCTCTGTGCTCTATCCGTAAATCTTCCAAACATCATTAAAATCACCCACCTATTTATTTATATTTAATAATCTTGCTTTTACAACATCAGCTCGGGCCAAATTTATATCCTTGCTTGACAAGTTTTTACCAAGCTGCTTCTGTATTGTAGCAGGCTGAATATCTATTAATAAATCATTTAATATCTTACTATCAATATCCTTTATTATTCCCATTTCTTGACCTAATCTAACATCAGATAAAAAATTCAAACATTCTGAAGATGTCATTAATACTGCGGATTTTAATATGCCAAGAGCCCTATAAACTCGATCTTGGATTTCATATTTATAGTTTTTATAAGAAACCTCCCTTGCCATATTCTCTTGATTTATTATCTGATTTACTACGGCCTTCAAATTGTTCAATGCCTCCTCTTCACTAAGACCTAATGTTATCTGGTTCGATATCTGATAAATATTACCTGAAACCTTAGACCCTTCACCATACAATCCTCTTATGGTCATTCCCACCTGGGATAAAGCATACATCACGCCTTCCATTTTGTTATTCAACGTGATTATTGGCAAGTGTATCATAACTGATGCTCTTAACCCCGTTCCAAGGTTTGTTGGGCAAGCTGTTAAAAATCCAAAATTCTCTTGGAATGCAAAGTCAAGACTCTGCTCTAAAAAATCATCTATTTTGTTTGCGTTCTCAAATGCATTATCCAAATTATATCCTGAATTTATGCATTGTATTCTAATATGATCTTCTTCATTAATCATAAGGCTTACTGTTTCATCTTTGTTGAATATAAATGCAGCTTTACTGCTGTTATTAATCATACTATTACTTATTAAGTGTCTTTCAAAATAGGATCTTTGAATAAGTTTTTCAGTATCCCAAAGGTGTACTGAACTGTAGTCCTTGCTAAAATCACTTGTATTGTAGAAGGCATCCTCGACTTTATTTACCAGCTCTCTTCCCTTTTCATCGCTTATTTTATGTGGAAAAACGATTTTATTCAGATTTCTGGCAAGTCTTATTCTGCTTGTCAGCACTATACTATCTGGTTTTGAACTGTTTAATTCTTCCATATTTATCACCTTCTAAACAACATTTTGTATTTTTTTAATTTTATCTCTGATTTCGGCTGCCTTTTCATACTCTTCATTTTCTATAGCCGTCTGAAGCATATTTTTCAAATTGTTCACTTCATTTTTATTTATTATGTCCTTGCCCTGCCTCTTTGGAATTTTTCCTATGTGTTTTATATTTCCCTGCACTCTCTTTATCACAGGATTAATATTACTCTCAAAATTGATATAACATTCACTGCAACCTAGGTAGCCTTTCTTTTTGAATTCACTATAAGATGTTCCACAATTATTGCATTTAATCTCATAGGTCTTTTCTATTTCACTCGGTTGATTAATATATTCCATGATTCCACTGATAATATTTTGGAATGTTAAAGGTGAATTGATATCAAGCTTACCGATAAAACTGAATTCACCTGAATCTTTTGCACATTTTTCACACAAATTTAACTCTTGTTTATTATTATCTATTATTTTCGTAATATGATAAGTTGCCTCATTTTTTTTGCATCTTTCGCAAAGCATACCTTTCACCTCTTCGCTAATATTTATAAAATCACCATCAAAATTGCCTTCAGGATTTCCGCCCTTAATTTATTTCTATTGTTACTTGAACTTAATATTCTATCATTTAAGGTAGTTTTAATTATCTGCAGTTCTCTTTCACTAATTAAATTCAAATCCAATAAACCGTTTAATAAACTTGAAGCAGCATCATAGGTGATACTGTCGCCAATTTTTTCATTTAAAATTTCCGCAAGTGGCTTATTCTCAAGAAAGTTTATTCTTCTTATTAGTATATAACCTCCCCCGCCTCTTCTGCTCTCTATATAATATCCCTTATCTACAGTAAACCGGGTGGTTAAGACATAGTTTATCTGAGAAGGTGCACATCCAAAATAACTTGCCAATTCATTCCTTTTTATCTCTAGCTGACTTTTTTGAGTATGTTGAAGCATATCCTTAATAAAATCTTCAATTATATCAGATAATCTCGCCATAAAAATCGCCCTTTCTGACTTTGACTTTCTTTGACTTTAATAATATATTAAATAATATAAAATTAAAAATCAAGGTCAAATAATAGCCAAAACTTCTTAATTTTATTTATTACTCGAATTTATCTTATTTATTCATTGAAATGCTTATCCTTAATCGCTTTTATTGTACATATCCCATGATTAGTGCCATCTTCTTTATATATAATAATTTTATTTTTTTTGCATAATTGATGTATTATATTTATATTTTCATCTTCACAGTCTTCCATTGTAATAAGAAGTTTATCTTCAAAGTTCACGATTCCTAAATATTCACTTATATTATTGCAGTCACAATATTTTATTTTTCCATTTATATTCATGTGGTAATCCGACATATTCTCTTTCTCCTTTTCACTACAATTTATTGTTATATTGTTTGTAACATACATATAAATATTCAGACAGAACAAATTCGCCCTAAAGGGCAAGTTTTTTAGATTGCAGCTGAAGTTCAAACTTCAGCTCTTTTAATTATCATATTACCATCACATTTTATGCATAACACTGCTGGACTACCTGATTCATCAAAA
>Ga0268357_100288_pt1 | contig 72829 bp, 63 predicted proteins | sample BioMet10_FD_192466 | JGI IMG/M metagenome (GOLD analysis project Ga0268357, IMG submission 192466) | Sewage microbial communities from Oakland, California, United States - Biofuel 10 (Illumina Assembly) | ecosystem: Engineered > Wastewater > Sewage > Unclassified | place: USA: California... | reverse complement strand
ACGGATGACAACTTTTTTCGTCCTAAGCCGGATGAACTGTCAACTGATTTCGTATAAATAGCGTAGGACTGTCAACCTACATAGTATTAAATAACAATACTGTCAACTAAATTCAGTATACATCATATTTTTAAAAAAAACATAGCATTCCCCGTCTCAAAAGTATATACTTTTAATACACGAAAGTATATACTTTCACCACTCAATAGTATATACTTTTGTTTCGGAAAGTATATACTTTTTTTACAGAGAATATTACCTATATATTTAGGGAAACAACATGAGTTGCGTGCAAAAGTACGTCATTCAGTACCCAGATTTTTAACCTCCTGATCCCTAACTTCGGTTTGATACTTGGAGTAAAACGTACTGCCCACTTTTTCCATTTTAAGGAGTTGTTTACAGGTATTCGATTCATAGCTATTTTTCTTTTGATTACATGATTTGCAAATATACAAAATGTTTTTGTTATTTCCAAGTATTTTACAATAAAAACTTTCCAATTCGTAGCTATGCTTATTTTTTGCAAAGTTATTCATTCATAAGTAGAAAGACGAATGAAAAGAACTTCCCTCCTTTGGTTATTTGTGGCATGGTATTTCTATTTTGGTACAAAATTTTACGGTCATACACTTTGAATTTTACTCAACTTATCTGCCGTAATCACTCTGTACGTAAAAGAATTGACGGCAATACAAATGCCCTCCGTATCGTTGGCAATATAATAATTCTTTCCCTTTTTCAGAAAATGAGTTTCGTCTGTACGCTCGATAATGTTTGACACAAAGTCTTCTATTTCTTGGGGTGAGAGATGAAGTTTAAGTTTACGGTTAATTCTACTATATACTAATTCCGTATAGCAAAGCCTTTCCAAGATAATTGCTTTCAGAGAACTGTCAATGCCTTTATGGTTTTGATTTCCGCTCTTTGCTTGTGTTCTGCCTTGTCCGAGCAAACAACCTCAATATTCACGAAGCGACAATCAGTCTTGACAGCAACATCTTCCCACTCCTTTCTTGTCAATTCGATGGGATTACAACAATCAACCACGACATTATTGTTCAGTTTCAGATTATCGCTTGCCATGCGGTATGCCAACCGATAGCCCTCACCCTCGACAACTGAAATACGGCACAGGTCTTTCAAGCCTTGCTCAAGGGTATCTATGCGCAGATAAACCGCTCCAGAATTCTTTACGACAGACTTTGCGAGTGTTGATTTTCCGACAGCCGGCAGTCCTGAGAAAATAAAAAGGGTAGTTGCATTCATTGTAAACTTCATTTCAACAACTTTGCAGGCATTTCCTGCACACGCCGTAACGAGTTGGTAAGGGAACTTTGTCCAAAGTCGGCATAACCTGTTTTACGGCGTCTTTTTTTACAATAAAAATTCATGTATATTTCAATGATTCAATTAAATCATATAAATCATAATCGCCGATTTGCAGTGGAGGTTCATTTTTATTGAATCTTGCCTGTGAACCGGCGATATGTATTTATTATCAAAGCAATACTCGTCAGTTGGTTTTGTACTGAGTTTGTTTTGCTTATAATAGGTTTGAAGCGATTTCAGACAACTGGCTTCTTTCGCCCTTGACCAGATTGACATGGGCAAACAGCTCTTGTCCTTTCATTTTGTCGACCATATATGCCAGCCCGTTGCTTTGTGCATCCAGATATGGTGAATCGATTTGTTGTATATCGCCTGTGAACACCATCTTTGTTCCTTCGCCTGCACGTGTGATGATGGTTTTTATTTCGTGAGGAGTCAGATTCTGCGCTTCATCAATGATGCAGAATGTTTCCGAAAGACTTCGGCCGCGGATGAATGCCAGAGCTTCTATAATCAACTGATTGTTCTTTTGCATGTCGTCGATCTTGCGGACGTCGGAACTTGTAGGCGAGAACTGTTGTTTGATGACATTCAGGTTATCGAACAGCGGTTGCATGTACGGCGCCACTTTCTGCTGCTGATCGCCCGGAAGGAATCCGAGGTCTTTGTTTGCCAGTGCCACGATTGGGCGAGCCAAAAGGATTTGCTTATATGTTCCGCTCTGTTTCAGGGCTGAAGCCAGTGCCAGCAGGGTCTTTCCTGTTCCGGCCTTGCCGGTCAGGCCTACCAGCTTTATTTCCGGGTCATTGAGTATTTCGAATGCAAAACTTTGCTCGGCATTCTTCGGACTTATACCGTAATTTGTAGTCTTGTCGACTTTCTTGAACTTGTTGGTAAAGGGATTGTAACGTGTCAAAACGCTATTACGATCGCTTTTCAGAATAAAGCATTCGTTCGGAGCGAGTTTTGATTTGATATCAAACAGGTCGGCATCAATCCCTGCCGGTGCATCATATATCTGATCAATCAAATCGCCATTGATTCCTTCATATGTTTCTTGTGCTTTTTCGAAGATATCGACATTGGTGACCTTGTCGGTGATATAGTCTTCAACATCAATACCCAGCGAACGCGCTTTCATCCGTAAGTTCACATCCTTTGTTACCAGAATGGTTTTAATCGTCTTGTTTCGCTCGGCAACCGTTAGCGTGCACGACAATATGCGGTGGTCCGGTATCCGTTCCGGAAAAGATTCTGCAATCTTTTCGTGATATTTGTCGCCGGTGACAATATAAAGTCTCCCTAAACCCGCACCCAGTGAAGCGCCTTTCTTGAAGAGGTCGTTGTCGGTCAGCAAATCCAGTTCGCGTACGAACTCACGTGCGTTGTAGTTGATCTGCTCACTGCCTTTTTTAAATTTGTCCAACTCTTCCAGAACGACGATAGGAATATAAATATCGTTTTCTTGGAAATTCTCGATGCATTTGTAATCGTGAAGGATAACATTGGTATCCAGCACAAAGTTTTTCTTTGCTCCCATGATACTTGGTTGTTTAAAAATTACTTTAAAAACAAGCTCATGTTGTGATTTGTTGCGCGAAAAGCCGATTATTTCACTTTATCCTTCAGTCTGGGATATCCGAAACAGATCGCCATGACGGCTCCAAATCCCAGAAGGTATGGATAATAGAGGTATTGCATGATTGAAATAGGAGAGGTGTGTCCCAGTCCGGCTGCCATAAGCAGCTGTGCGCCATAGGGAATAATGCCTTGTACGAAACAGGAGAAGATGTCGAGCAGACTGGCGCTGCGACGCGGATCGACATGGTATCGTTCAGCGATGTCTTTGGCTATTGGGCCGGACATGATAAGCGCAATCGTGTTGTTCGCCGTGCAGAGGTTGGCAAAACTGACCAGTGCAGCCAGACTTCCTTCAGCGCCTTTGCGCGAATGGATATGCGAAGTAAGTTTCGTTATGATCCAGTCGATGCCGCCATTGAAGCGAATCATTTCGAGCATACCCCCGGCCAGAAGCGTGACGATAATGAGCTCGCCCATATCTGTAATACCTTTTCCCATCGAAGCCGACCATCCCCAGATATCGAAGTCGCCCCCGATCAATCCGGTTACTCCTGAGAGGACAGTTCCAATGAGAAGAACAACCATAACATTGATTCCGCAAATAGCTGTAATCAGCACGACAATATAAGGAATCACTTTGATCCATTCTATATTTCCAGCGCCGCCCGAATGGGTTATTTCGCTGCCGGCGAGTATATATAATAATGTAGTGATAATAGCCATCGGCAAGGCGATATATATGTTCACCTTGAATTTGTCATTCATGTTGCAACCTTGTGTGCGTGTTGCAACAATTGTTGTGTCGGAGATGAACGATAAATTGTCGCCAAACATGGCTCCGCCTACAACAACGCCCAGCATCAGTGCTTCAGGCGCTCCCGCTTTCAGGGCAATACCCGCGGCAACGGGTGTTAATGCAACGATGGTTCCGACAGATGTCCCGACCGAAAGAGAAATGAAGCAAGCCGCAATAAATAAGCCTGCAGCCAGCAGATTGCCGGGCAGGAGAGCCATGGTCAGATTTACGGTTGCATCAACGGCACCCATCGATTTGGCTGTTTGGGCAAAAGCGCCTGCCATAATGAATATTAATACCATCAGGATGATATTACTGTTGGCGGCTCCGCGACAAAACTGCTCTATGCGGTTGTTTATTTTTCCGCCTTTTGAGATGGCTACAGCAACGATGGAGGAGATTACAAATGCCACGGTAATAGGCATTTTATAGAAATCGCCTGCAATGAGTGAAGCTACCAGGTAGGTGAGTAGAAAAACCAGCAAAGGCAGCAAAGCCCAAGCATGGGGTGCATGATTAAGGGGCGATTTATAATTAGTCTCTTTGTTCATCGGTTAGAATGAGAATCGCAATGCGATACGAATGCCGCCCTTCTTTATGGATGGATTATCCAGATAGGTAAGCCGGCGATAATAATCGATACGCAGGATCTTCAGAATATTCTCCACGCCGACACTGGCTTCCATGTATGGTGTGTTGCCAAGCGGTTGAGTCCCGTCAGGGAACAGGTACAACCCCGGCGTATAAGTCGGATTATTCTTCTTCGTCAGGCCTCCATAAATGCCATTGAACGAAACGACTTCACGCAGACGCAACCATTTTATTAAAGGAACACGATTTAGTATCCATCCTTTCAGATAGTAGGTTGCATTGAAAGATACATATTGATCGGATACGAATTCCAGGGCGTTCATCAAATGAAAAGCGTCGGGCTGAATCGTGATAGACTGGTTGGTATTAGGCATGATAAGTAAGGGGAAAGGTACTTTATCCCAAACTTTTCCGGCTTTGAACTGTACATCTATATGTCCGAACGATGAGAGCCATACACGCTTTTCTGCACTCAGTTCGGTGTGTTGGTAATCATAATCGCCACCAAGCACATTCTTGATGCCTATTCGGTGGGATATCTTGAATATTGGGGCGTCTTTCGACAGATTGAACACCGATTCCTTCCCTGAACGGCCGTTGTAAGGCCTTTCGCCCGGAGCATAGCGAAGCTGCGTCCCGATTTCCGATGTTGTAAAATCTTTGATTCGATACATATTGCCGCTTTCGTCGCGCATCGTATACTGTAATGTTCCGGCTGCTTCATTGTTCTCGCTTTTGAGCCATGTTTTCCATGACAGATTGTTCAACCATTCTTTCTCATATTGGAGAACACTCTTTTTGATATATTGCATTTTTGTCACAGGCTCACCCACCTTCCACGCAACGAAAAGATTATCCTTGCTGGTGTATAAGAAGTCCTGCCCAGGCGTATATACATCGTATTCCTGAATGAACGACAGATTGTTAACCGGACTTTCGCCTTCGTAATAAGCTTTGCGATTAAAACTGCGGGTTAACTTGAAATTGTATTTCCATTTCCGGTCGTTATTACCATAGGCAACGAATCCGCTTCCAAACCAGTACGGATTTAAGTTTGTGGTCGTCATTCCTCCGATTCGCGTACGGAATCCCTCCAGATGATTCGCTGAGAATACCGTGTTCATCGGACCGAAGTCGAATTTGCTGGTTTTCTTGTCACTGCTTGTCGGGATATATCCGGTGATTAATATTTCTGCTGTTTTTATGATCGTATTGAATGCCGGCACTTTGCGCAGTTCGTTCAGTAAGTCTTTCAGAGCGTCTTCTTTTTCTTTTAAAGGAACGGGCCTGTTGACAGCCCAGTAGTCGTCGGAAAGAACCGTCGCCTGAGGCAAGATATGCGTAGGACCCAGAAGCTTGAACACCGAATCGGCGTTTTGAACATTGAAATTATAGTTGCTGTAGTTTCTTAACTGGTGCGCATATAGTTGCTGTGTCCCTTTGACCATATAGAAATTTACGTAGGTGTTCTCATTGCTGATGACCCACGTGCTGTCTGTCGTTCTTTTGAATTCCTGATCGATGCGAAGTTTGTCCACCCAGTTCAGATTGATATTCGCCGGCGTATTAAGCAACACTTTCTTTACCGAATAAGTCCCATCGGTCGTGATATATAGTTTTCCTGTGAAACCATAACTTTCGCTGTTGGCAGGAACGAAACCCAAATCGATACATTTGTCGCCTCCGATATCGAGTGTGTCCAGTATGAAATAGTGATAGTATGTCACTGCTAATGTGGATGATAGCGGACTGACAAACCGGTTTAGCAGGAGGGTGATGTTGTTATCGAATATATTGATGCTTTTGAAAATTTCTTCCAGGTTGGATGTAATAGCTCCGCCGTCGTCCAACGATTTGTCAATACCTTGTTGTCGTTTGGCTTTGACAATGACTTTTTCAGATTTCGGACTTTTTCGGTAGTAATGGTCAAGCAGCGTTTCACGGACGGACACAGTCAAAATGGGTTTACCGTTAAATTCTGATGTATCCAGATAGTTTTTGATGAATTTGAACTTCTGTACGAACTTGTTTTTGTCCAGATTCGGATTGAAATTATCCAGTGACAGTGCAAGTTTTTCATATACCTCCGTTTCGTATTCCGGTTTTGATTCGATTCGGTTTTCGTCTTTATGTTCTATGACCTTTTTGATCAATTCAACTGCCGGATTATCTTTCCGGGTATATTTTTGTTTCTTGGGTTTGATGACAACTTCTGAAATCTCAAAAGCGGCAGGTTTGAGGATAAGCATCAGTCCGTCGTTTTTACGTCCGGCTTTTAATCGTATGCTTTTTGTTTCATAACCAAGCGACGATGCCGACAGTTTGACATATCCTTTGTCGTTCTGCAATGTGAAGTGTCCATTGTCATCGCTCATAGCACCAATGGTTGACCCTTCGAAATAGACAGAAACATAAGGTAATGGTTCGCCGGTTATGGAATCCTTGACAATACCTGAAGCCGATGTAACAGATTGTGCGTGAATAAAGGTGATGCTCGCAAAAAATTGTAGCAACACTATCCCTATGATGTTGTGGATATATCTAATCATCTAACAATTTTGTTTCCTCTGAAAAAATATTCGCAAAGGTACGTTTTTATCCTTGGAATAGAAATAGATGATATTAATATTGTTTAATAGCTTCTTTCTTTTTTTGTGGGTGTTTGATGATCCATAAAACTACGAGTCAATAGCTAAGTCTTACGTAATAAAGTAAGGATTGAACAGTGTATGAAGTTATCCGTTTGGTTGATGTTTCTACAGGACTTATCATTTATTCTGATGAAGCTAAAGGTTCGGCGGAAATAACTACAAAAACGACAATGGGGCTTGGCGGCAAAGCCGATTATGATGCCACGTTAAGCGATAAAGCTATTTCTGCGGCAATTGGTCAATTGGTAGAGAATATTATCAATAAATGTACAAACAAACCATGGCGTTCATACTTCCTCGCTTACGATAATGATGCTATATTAATTTCGGGAGGGAAAAGCCAAGGTCTGGAAGTTGGAAATAAATTTTTTGTAAAGAAGAAGGGTAAATCTGTAAAGAATCCTCAGACGGGGTTAATGATAGACCTTCCGGGTAAAGATGTTGGAGAAGTCGAAATCGTTTCATCTGCGGGAGATACACCTGAATCTGAATATTCAATAGTGAAATTCGTATCTGGAAATATTGACAAAGAAAATTTAGGAGAATATTTTATTGAGGAGGAAAAGTAATGGGAAAAAAACATTTGATTTTATTATTACTCATGGGCATGGTATGTTTTGTCTCATGCAAGATGGGTGTTTATTCATCCGAAGGAGGACAAGCAGATGTGGCTTATTTACAGTTTGTTTCTGATGGAAATGCTAAAGGAGAAACAGTGAATGTTACCATAGATGGTAAAACGACATTTAAGGCAAAAGTAACAAAAGATAAATTTTCGTATAGAAAAGGAGATTTATATTCCATAGCTACAGGGAAAAAAAATATCAAAGTCGAAAAGGATGGTTCTATCATTTATGATAAAGATATATTCGTAAGTACACAACAAACTAAAAAAATTATATTGCCATGAGAAATCTTTTAGTAACAGTACTATTTGTATTTGCATTGAGTTCTTGTTCTTCCCCCAGATTCTTGTATTCATGGTATGATTATGAAGATGCATCATACCAATATGAAAAGAATCAAACACCTAAGTCTGAAGAAAATCTATCAAAATCATTTCAGAAGGTGATGAAAAAGCAGAAAGGTTCAAGGCTAGTTGTACCTCCTGGAATTTATGCCGAGAATGGTTATATGCTGATTAAAGCCGGAAAAAAGGAGGAGGGTCTGTCATTATTGAAGAAGGAAATAGAACTTTATCCGGAATCGCAAGTATTTATAGGTAGAATCGTTAAACAGATAGAAAAATGAAAAAGATAATATTTGGCTTAGTATGCATCTTCGTTTTTGCTTCATGTGCTCAGAACATTACCCGTGGTACTCAATATGCAAAAATGTATCAGGAAAAACCGACTACGATTTTGGTAATGCCTCCTATTAACAATACAAATTTTGTTGATGCAAAAGAATATTTCTATACATCATTATCATATCCTTTGTGTGAAAAAGGATATTATGTTGTCTCTCCTTTTTTGGCAATGGATGTTTTCCAAAGCGAAAGTGCTTATGATAGCGAGATGTTCATTAATAATAGTTTATCTAAATTTGGTGAAGTTTTTGGCGCTGATGCGGCTTTATTCACAATCATCAAAGACTGGAGCAAAAGTTCTGTAGGAAACACCATTACTATTAATATTGAATATATTCTTAAATCGACTAAAACAGGTGAAATTCTATTTAATAGAAAAGGTATATTGAGTGTTAATTGTGCTGTTTCCGGAGGTACTTCTCTGTTCGATTTAGCAGCTAATATTATTAATACTGCTGTTACCGATAAGATTGTTGCAGCAAGAAGGTGTAATGCTTATGTTTTGTATGATCTCCCTGAAGGAAAGTATAGTCCGTCTTTTGGAAAGGATATGAATGCCACAGTAGGGGCAATGGAATTTAAGGGTGTAGTAAGTAAATAAATTTATAGTGTATTATTTGAAATCATTAGGTGGATGTATTTCAAATAAAACCCCGAAAGTTGAATATGAAACTTTCGGGGTTTTTAGTTTATTCTTTGTACAGAATATCTTATTTGCAAAGCGATAGAAGTTACTTAGAAGATTTTTGAAGGATACTCGCCTGCATCAATCAAGGCTTGAATCTTATCAACAACGCCTTGACGGTCGGCAGCGTATGTTACACCGAACCATTTAGCTGTTGTGTCAAGCACTTTAACTGTTGCTATTCCTTTTGTAATCAGGTCATTGACAAGTAAAGGGATGAAAAATTCACACTTCGGTTTGTCAATGTTTTCCTTTAGGAAGAGCTTGAAATATTCTTCAGAATGTTCAAAATAGTCAGGAGTGAAGCCCCACATATTCATCGAAACGGGAACATTCTCTTTCAGAACTACTTTTTGGCCGTTTTCGTCGGTAAACTGTATGTCGCCGTCAATTCTTTCGATAGCGGTCCGTTCAACAACGCCTGTCAGGAAGCCTTCAGCATTGGTTTCACATACGCCTCGCGCTACTGATCCGCTTTCACTCAGCGTGTTGCCTACACGATAGCCGACCATACAATACTCATTTTTCTTTTCACCCATCTTGGTCAGTTCCTTGCCAAGGACGGCAAAACTATCGCGACCGTAGAAGTCGTCTGAGTTGATTACGGCAAAAGGTTCATGGATGGCTGTCTTTCCCATCAGAACAGCATGGTTTGTTCCCCATGGTTTCTGACGCCCTTCCGGACATTTGAAGCCGGCCGGCAGATCGTCCAATTCTTGGAATACCACTTCTACAGGAATATGATTTTCGTATTTGGATACAATTTTTTCACGGAAATCGTTTTCAAAAGATTTGCGGATAACGAAAACCAGTTTGCCGAATCCGGCACGGATAGCATCGAAAATAGAGTAATCCATGATTGTCTCTCCGTTAGGTCCGAGACCGTCAAGCTGTTTTAATCCGCCATAGCGACTGCCCATTCCGGCAGCCAAAACAAATAATGTAGGTTTCATAATCTTTAAAATTATATCTAATTCTTGTTGTTTCAATGAGACAAAGGTACGAAACAATTTTTATTTCACTTCGAGAACAATGATAGATTTAGCCGGCATACTTATTTTGAGCTGGCCTTTTTCTATTTTTGCACCATTGAATACGACGGGTTTTACAAAATCCGGTTTTTCAAAAGTGTTATGATCTGTGATGTCGGCTGATGTCAGAATACGTCCTTTTACAGACGATATTTTTTCGCTTTGCAAATCGATGCTCACATTTTGAGCTTTGTCCAGATCAACGTTTGCAAGTGTGATATGAATTAACCCGTTTTTGTCGCGTGAAGCCGAGGCACTGAGCATCGGAACTTCGCGGTTGTCGCGCACTTGTGCCTTGTCGCAGATCAGATCCAGTGGAAGATAGGTTGCATCCTGATGAACTTTGTACATCTCAAAGACGTGATAAGTAGGCGTCAGCATCATCTTTGGGCCGTCTGTCAGAATCATTGATTGTAAAACATTGACTACTTGCGCAATGTTCGTCATCTTGATCCGGTCGGCATATTTGTTGAATACATTCAGAGAGAGTGCAGCAACAAACGCATCGCGCATCGTATTTTGTTGGAAAAGATGACCTTGTATTGTACCCGGCTCTTCGTCCCACCATGTTCCCCATTCGTCGACAAGCAGAGCGATTTGCTTCTTCGGGTCATACTTGTTCATGATGGCGATATGCTTCTGAATGGTGCTTTCTATTTCCAGACACTTGCCTAAAGTCCAATAATAATCATCTTTACTGAAACTGGTGGCCGAACCTTTATGATTCCAGTCGGCTACCGTATAATAATGTAGTGAAAGTCCGTTCATGCGGGTTCCTACATTTTTCATCAATACTTCTGTCCAGTTGGTATCGTAATCGCTTGCACCGCTTGCGATCTTGAATAGCTTATTGCCATTATATTCGCGGCAGTAGGTAGAATATCTGCGATACATGTCGGAATAAAATTCAGGACGCATGTTTCCTCCGCATCCCCAGCTTTCATTGCCAACGCCGATAAATTTTACTTTCCATGGTTTATCACGACCGTTTTTACGACGAAGAACGGCCATTTGGCTTTCACCGTCGGCTGTCATATACTCGATCCACTTAGCCATTTCTTCAACTGTTCCGCTGCCAATGTTCGCACTGATGTACGGTTCACAGCCGATCATTTCGCAGAGGTTTAGAAATTCGTGTGTGCCGAAACTGTTATCCTCGACCGTTCCACCCCAGTTGTTGTTGACCAGTTTAGGACGTTTTTCGTACGGACCGATTCCATCCATCCAGTGATATTCGTCGGCAAAGCATCCACCAGGCCAGCGGAGTACCGGTACTTGTAAGTCTTTTAGCGCTTTCAGAACATCATTGCGGTATCCTTTTGTGTTGGGAATGTCAGAATTAGGACCTACCCAAAGTCCGCCGTAGATGCAAGCACCCAGGTCTTCAGAAAACTGTCCGTATATATTCTTGTCAATCATTTGCGTACCTTGTTGCGGATAAATCCGGATCGACGCGTCGCGTTGTGCGGCTAATGGTAGTGTGGCTGCTGCCAATAAACTAATTAATAATGCTTTCATAATGTTATATTTTTGTTTTAAATGTCAGGATGTTATTGTTATGATTCCCGATATTTCATCGGAGATATACCCGTGTTTTTCTTGAAGAACTTGCCAAAGGTGGACTGGTCCGAAAAGTTTAGTTCGTCGGCTACTTGTTGTACAGTGGCATCGGGCATTTTTAATCGGATTTTTGCTTCAACAATAAGCACTTCATTGATCCATTTGTTGGCCGATTTTCCTGTTAACTCTTTTAATATCAGTGATAAATATTGCGGCGTAATGAAAAGTTTCTCAGCATAGAATGTGACAACATGTTTTTCTTCGAAATTGGCAAAAAGAAGCTTCAGAAACTTTTCGAGTAATTCTTCTTTTCTTGAAATTTTTGATTTATTGAACACTTCTTTTTTGTCTTTCTTATGCATTAAAATGTTTGCCAATTCGTAGGAAAGGTTCATAAATGAGTTGTATATCAACTCCTTTTGGAATAGATGATCGTTCTCTTTAACCCTTTCATGGAGTATGTCGACACATTCTTTCAAAATGCCTGTTTCTTCCGTGGTCAGTTCGGTATACGGGCTTTTGCGCAGTTCCAGATAATTGGTGATAGAACGGGAAGAAGTGGATGGGGTAAAATCATCGAAAAACTCTTTGGAAGCAATGATGATTGTTCCTTTAAAATCCTCACTTATGTGTTCAAATTGAAAGGTATGGGTCGGCATGATCATTAGAAAACTGTTGGGCGTTACGGAATAGTGAATATAGTCTAAGCTGATATCCAGCGTTCCGGATAAAGTAACAGCCAGCAGCACGGCATTCAGTCGCATGGGTATATACAGTTTGCCGCTTCCTGTATCTTTAATATTCAACTCGCCTTGAATATCGGCCACAGAGATAATATTCTTGAATGTATCACGCGAGCGAATGCCCTTGTTAAGTTGTTCTATTTCAATTATTGGTAGTTGTGTCATTTTTATTCTATATCAATAGGACATGCAAATATAGCTATTTTTTGAAATGAGCATTGTGAATTGCTAAAATTCATTCCGAGGTACGGATCATTTAGAATGTAGTGGATGATATATTGGGATAACTGAAGAATACAATTCGAGTAAAAACTTCGGTATTTTGTGATAATAGAAAGATGATTCTATAAGATTAATATGTATTTTTGTAGCAATACATAAAAAGGAAGAAATGACCAGCGAATATTTTACTGTTTTTTTGATTGTGATGTTTGCTATCGCAACCATTGTTTTTGTTGTTCTTTATTTTGTAGAAGCGGGTTATGGACTCTTTTTCGATCGTAAGTGGGGATCTCCGATACCGAATAGAGTAGCCTGGATGTGTATGGAAATCCCGGTATTTATTGAAATGTTGCTGCTTTGGTATACTTCAGAAAGGCGCTTTGAAGCGGTTCCTTTGCTTTTTTTTCTGTTTTTTGAATTACATTATTTTAGACGTTCATTGGTTTTCCCTTGGTTAATAAAGGGAAAGAGCATGATGCCCGCAGGAATTATGGCTATGGGAATTGTATTTAATATATTGAATGGATATATGCAGGGCGAATGGCTTTTCCATTTGGCACCCGAAGATATGTACCAGAACCAATGGCTTTTATCTCCGCAGTTTATTATCGGATCTTTTTTGTTTTTTATCGGGATGGCTATCAACTGGCATTCGGATTATATTATCCGTCATCTGCGTAAAGGCAATGATACTAAACATTATTTGCCTAGTGGCGGGTTGTTCGACTATGTGACATCTGCAAGTTATTTGGGCGAGATTATCGAATGGTGCGGATTTGCAGTGCTGACATGGAGCGCAAGCGGGGCTGTATTTGCTTGGTGGACATTTGCAAATCTTGTGCCGCGTGCTAACACGGTCTATCACAAATATCAGAAAATGTTCGGCAGTGAAGTTGGAAACAGAAAACGGGTATTTCCTTTTATTTATTGAAATGTACAAATGATGGAAAACAAATCAGTATTGTTTACCCCTGCAAAAATCGGACCGTTGATGTTGAGAAACCGTACGATTCGTGCTGCTGCATTCGAAAGTATGTGTCCGGATAATGCCCCTTCGGGCATGTTGTATGATTATCATAAATCGGTTGCCGCAGGAGGTGTCGGAATGACGACATTGGCTTATGCCGCTGTGACGCGCAGCGGCTTGTCGTTTGAACGACAGCTTTGGATCCGTCCTGAAGTGATCCCGGGGCTGCGAAAGATTACAGATGCGATCCATAAAGAAGGTGCAGCAGCTTCCATCCAGTTGGGACATTGTGGAAATATGTCGCACAGAAATATTTGTGGATGTACTCCCATTTCAGCATCAAGTGGAATAAATATCTATTCGCCGACTATTGTCCGGGGAATGAAACCCTCCGAGATCACAGCTATTTCCAAAGCTTTCGGACATGCTGTAAATATGGCTCGCGAAGCCGGAATGGATGCGGTGGAGATACATGCCGGTCATGGATATCTGATCAGCCAGTTTCTTTCACCATATACCAATCATCGGAGAGATGAATACGGCGGCAGTTTGCAAAACCGTATGCGTTTTATGAAGATGTGTATGGACGAAGTGATGAAAGCGGCTGGTTCGGATATGGCTGTGCTGGTGAAGGTAAATATGCGCGACGGTTTTAAGGGAGGTATGGAATTGGATGAGACACTCGAAGTAGCGCGTACGTTACAGGATGAATGCGGAGCGCATGCGTTGATCCTGAGTGGAGGTTTTGTGAGTCGCGCACCGATGTACGTGATGCGGGGAGCTATGCCCATTCGTACATTGACTTACTATATGCCTGCAGGCTGGCTGCCGGTGTGTGTCAGATTGTTTGGGCGAATGATGGTTCCGGCAGTTCCATTTAAGGAGGCTTATTTTCTGGAAGATGCTTTAAAGTTCAGAGAAGCGTTGCATCTTCCGCTTGTGTATATAGGAGGGCTGATTTCTCGCGAAAAAATAGACGAAGTGCTCAACGACGGCTTCGAATTTGTAAGTATGGCTCGTGCTTTGCTAAATGATCCGGCTTTTGTCAACCGCATGAAGGAAGATGAACAGGCGTACTGCGATTGCGGGCATAGCAATTATTGCATCGGGCGCATGTATACACTCGAGATGGCTTGCCATAAGAAAGTAAAGGACTTGCCTGAATGTCTGGTGAAAGAGATAGAACAGCTTGAAGGAAAATGATGGAAGAAAAACTGGCAATAGTGACAGGTGCCGACGGCGGCATGGGACAAATAATAACTAAAGCATTAGCTTCGGCAGGCTATTCCGTGATTATGGCTTGTCAGAATATGACAAAAGCGTTGTCTGTTTGCGAGGTGGTACGCCAGGAATGCGCAAACGAACAGATTGAAGTCAGGAATATTAATATGGCTTCATTTGCGTCGGTCAATGCTTTTGCGGATCATTTGCTGATGGAAAAACGTCATATCGGTTTTTTGATAAACAACGCCGGAATACTTTCTACGCCTGTTCGTCGTACGGTTGATGGTGTGGAAACGCTTGTGAGTGTCAATTACTTGTCGCCGTATCTTCTTACGCGCCGTTTACTCCCTTTGATGTCGGCAGGAAGTCGTATCGTAAATACGGTGTCTTGTACCTACGCCATAGGAAAGATCAATGAAGCATTTATTGAAAAAGGAAAAGAAGGACGTTTTATGCGGATTCCTGTTTATGGAAATACGAAGTTGGCTCTATTGTTGTTTACGCGGGAACTTTCTGACCGGTTGAAGAATACCGGAATAACCGTCAATGCCGTTGATCCGGGCATCGTGAGTACAAATATGATCAGAATGAATAAGTGGTTCGATTGGTTGACGGATATTTTTTATCGGCCGTTTATTAAAACGCCTGAAGAGGGAGCTTCGACGGCGATTTACCTGGCACTGTCAAAAGAGGTGGAAGGAAAGAGTGGTTGCTGTTTTGCTGATGGAAAAGAAAAGAAAATAGCAGCGCGTATTTGCCCTCCGGTTTTGCAGACAAAGCTGTGGAATGAGACAGAACTCTGGTTTGCCAAAAAGAATATTCGTCTGGATTAAAATCTTTTCAGAGAAGTTGTTGTTCCAAATAAAAATATTACCTTTGCACCGCTTTTTACCCCGTACGTGTGATGGGAAATTAGGAAGCATAATTATCTAATTTTGAGTAACACAAAAAATTAAAGAGATGAAAACATTTGAATTAGAAGGAACGTCACGCGAAGTTATCGCTACTTCAGCTGACCGTAAAAGAGCTTTAAAAGCGATGCGTAAGAATAACTTGATTCCTGCTGTGATGTACGGTGGTGAAAAGGTAGTACATTTTACTGTTTCGAAAGAGGCTGTTCGTAATTTGGTTTATACACCGGAGATTTTTATCGTAAATTTGACAATTGATGGCGTAAAGTATTTGTCTATCATTAAAGATATGCAGTTCGGACCTGTTACAGATGCGATTCTTCATATGGACTTTCTTGAGATTTCGGATAAGAAGCCGATAGAAATGCAGATTCCTGTTGTTCTGGAAGGTCATGCCGAAGGTGTTAAAGCGGGTGGTAAGCTTGTTCTGCAGATGAGAAAGCTGAAAGCAAGAGCTACTTATACAGAACTACCGGAGAAGTTTGTTATTAATGTAGATCATTTGGGATTAGGCAAGACTATTCAGGTTGGTTCGTTGCATTTTGATGGCATTGAACTGATGAATTCGAAGAACGCAGTCGTTTGTGTCGTACAGGTTACACGTGCTGCTGACGCTGCCGCAGCTGCTGCTGCCAGTGCTGCTGCTGCCGCTCCTGCCGCTGCCGATGACAAGAAGTAATTATATATCGTTATTATAGTGCTTTAGGCACGGATTACATTGATGACAGGTTCGATTTTCGAAATGAAATCATTGAAATCCGTGCCTAATTAACAAAAAGAAAGAGCTATAAGCAAACAGAATTCGTAGTAATGAAATATTTGATAGTGGGCTTGGGAAATATTGGTTCCGAGTATTGGGGATCACGACATAATTCAGGGTTTCGTGTGGTTAATGCCTTGGTTGAAGACGCTGGTGCTCAATATACTGAAGAAAGGTATGGTGCGATTGCCCGTATGCGTGTGAAGAATTGCGAACTGGTAGTGCTGAAACCCAACACTTTTATGAATCTAAGCGGCAATGCGGTACGTTATTGGCTGCAAAAAGAAAATATACCTGTAGAAAACTTGTTGGTTATTGTTGACGATTTGTCACTTCCCTTTGGAACGCTTCGACTGAAACCCAAAGGAAGCGACGGCGGTCATAACGGACTGAAGAATATACAGGAAATGATTTGCACCCCCAATTATAGTCGTTTGCGTTTCGGGATAGGCAGTGAGTTTCCACGTGGTGGACAGATTGATTATGTGCTCGGACAATTTCCGAAAGAAGAACTGGATATGATGCCTGAGATAAACAAGAAAGCTGTCGAGATTATTAAATGCTTCTGCTTAAGCGGCGTTCAAACAGCAATGAATCAGTATAATAACAAGTAAGAATGAACGAAGTTCGAATAGATAAATGGATGTGGGCTACGCGCCTCTTTAAAACTCGGACAGTGGCAGCCGATGCTTGCAAAAAAGGACGGGTGATGATAAAGGGTGTCAATGTCAAACCTTCACACATGATTAAAATAGGTGAAGTGATACAGGTACGTAAGCCACCGATCACTTTCTCCTTTAAAGTACTGGCGTTAACTGAAAACAGAATGGGAGCGAAGTTGGTCCCTGATTATTTGGAAAATGTGACGACTCCTGACCAGTACGAGATAATGGAAATGAATAAGATTTCGGGATTTGTTAATCGGGCACGCGGATTAGGTCGCCCGACAAAGAAAGAACGTCGAGATCTGGAACAGTTTACCGACGTGGATATATCAGATATGGATAATTTCAATTTCGATTTTGACGATATTGATGACGAATCATCAGAGGATTAGCCTTAGCAAATGAATCACAGTTGCTATTATTCAAAGTGAGACTTATTCCAGACATAAACTTTAGGTTCCGATTTTAGGAACAGTTCGAGTTTCTTGCGTGTATCCTTATCCAAATATTGCGGAGTTGTGTATTCTACAGTGAGTGTCAGGTTATCCGGGCTGAGTGTCATTTTACGTAGATACATGTTAACATGCGAAGAGGCTTCCAAATAGGATAAATCGTTTTTATCTATGTTTTCTTTGAGAAACCAGTCGGCATCAACAAGCGTGATCAGGTCTGTCGGATTTAATAATTTCCATTCAGGAGAGAAGAAACGGATCTGACTATCGGGAACAGGACCGTTAACGGTTGTCACCATACATATCACATTTGTATTATTGATTAGGGGAAGAAGCTTCATTTCGACTGTGCTGCTTTCTGTTACTTGTAATAGCAAATAATTGTTGGTCAGTGCTTTTAAAGAAGAAAAACCGTTCATGGTGTTCTTTAGTTTGGCTTCTTTGCCCGCATTGAATAAATCGACCAGGTCTTTTCGCCAGGCATTTTCAAGTTGAGGTATATACTGGTCGGGCATCAGTTCAAAAAGCGCGTCCATATTCTGCGAACTGGCTCCGAGCGAGCATAGACTGATCAATATAATAAATAATAATCTTTTCATTGTTGCATTTCTAATTTGTCCCCAAATATAAGAATATCATTCCTAATAACACCAAAAAAAGGTCGACAGCTTTGCTCTTTAAGTTTTTTTCATGGAAGAATATGGCTCCGGCAGCGAAGGTGACTACTACATTGCTTCGTCGAACCATTGAAACCACCGAAATCATTGAATCAGGATAAGTCAGAGCATAAAAATATATCCAATCGGCTATACAGAGAAATACGGATATGAGAACAATATTCCAGTTCCATACAAAAGGGGTCGAGTTTTTGCGATGTGGAAACCAAAAGAACAGGAGAATAGGAATCATCAGCAAACATTGATAAACATTAAACCATACCTGAACAGTCATGACATCCAAGTGTCCCATGAGGTGTTTGTCGTACAGCCCGCTCAATGCGCCGGTAATGATTGACATCACGGTGAAGAAAATCCATTTGTTATGTGAGAACCGGATACCTTCTTTTTTCCCTGACGAGGCCAGCATATAGAAAGAAGCTATGGAAAGAATGACTCCTATCCATTGATCCAGATTGAGCCGTTCCCCAAATATAATTAAAGCGCCTACTAATGTCAGAACCGGCTGTGTTGCTTTGAGAGGTCCTGTAATGGTTAATGGCAGATGTTTCATCCCGAAGTACCCGAAAATCCACGATGAAAGAACAATAATCGCTTTGATAAATACGGCGAACTGTGTCTCAAAAGAGGTATGAGGCACATACATTACCGTATTGTCAAGCCAGTGTGTGCTCATGGAAAGGATGATGAATGGAACAAATATTGCACTGCTTATCAGTGTGTTGAGAAACAGTATGGGAAGGACTGCATTATTATTAAGGGCGAATTTTTTGTTTACTTCATAGCAACCCAGCAGAAAGGCAGAGACAAATGCTAAAATGATCCACATGCTTTTTGAATATTAAAGAGTTCCGCAGGGTAAGTGATATCTTCAAGAAATAATCCTTGGGCCGGAACAGACATTCCGGCTTTGCAGCGATCCTTTTGTTCAATGATTCTTCGGAATTCGTTTACGGATAGTTTTCCCCGGCCCACTTCCAGCAGCGTTCCCACGATGGCACGAACCATATTACGCAGAAATCTGTCTGCCTGAATAGTGAATATCCAGACATTGTTTTCTTTTTCCCATCCGGCAAGCATAATCTTGCAATTATTGGTTTTTACATCTGTGTGAAGTTTGCTGAAACTTGTAAAATCGACGTATTCGAATAAAGTGGTGCAAGCCTGATTCATAGTGTCGAAGTTTAGTTCGTTGCAAATTTTGTAGACATAATCGCTGTTGAAAGGATCTTTACGGGTTGTAATATAATATTTGTACGTTCGTGAAGTGGCATCAAAACGGGCATGAGCATTCTCTATCACAGGAACGATACGATATACGGCAATATCTTTTGGCAGTAACCTGTTCAGTTTTTCAGCCAAAAAAGGCAGATCTACTAGAGTATCTTCGCTATCGAAGTGCGCTACCATCAGTCGCGCATGGACTCCGGCGTCTGTTCGTCCGGCTCCGGTTGTGGCAATAGTCTTTTGCAACACAGTCGACAGGCTGTTTTCAAGTTGTTGTTGTACAGTATCACCATTGGGTTGCACTTGCCAACCGCAGTAATTCTTTCCGCTATAACCTAAATATATAAAGTATCTATTCAATTTGGGATTACATTTGCGGTGCAAAGATAGTGTTTTTTGATCTATATTTGTTCCATAAATGGATTTACATCGTCGTTTACACAATAAAGACGACAGTAGTTTATCTGTACTCTTTTACGCCTGGGTATAACAAAGGTCTCTTTTTCAATATAATCCGCATAACATGATCACTCAAATCCGACTGAATCACGTCATTGTATGATGCCTATCGGGTTAATTTAAAGCAGAAATCTCATATGGATCTTGAATGGCTTTTTCGGCTGCTTTCCATATTAATTCAACGTTGTTATTTGTTACCGGCACTTTCCCCTCTGTCGGTCTGTATGTATTCCCTTCAATTGTATAAGTCTGGAGGCATGGTTTGATTAATGTGAGAAACCATGTACAAGCTTCAACATACCTTCCAGCACCTAAATCGCTGTGACATCCGTCACGCGTCAGATCATACGGATTATTATTGATGATTGTATTACGCAGGTTTTGTATGGCGGTTCCCGAAGGAATTATGATGTCGATTCCTGATCCTTTTTTCATCAGTTGCGTGGCGCTGGCAATGGCTTTGTACATGGTTAACTGGTTATTGTTGTAGTTGGAAAATTTCGTTTCTGTACAATTTTTTGCATACGCCCAGGTCATTTGCCATGCAAAGGTGACCTTATTATTCATACTGATATGGCGTAGGGCATTGAGCATCTTGTTCAAATGAGGTTGGTAGGAATCATATTTTCCGGCTAAGAATGATACTTGCTGAAGGACAATGATATCCCATTTTTCATCTGATATGGCTTTAGATATCGTGTAGTTGCTTTCCACTTTTTTCCACATATTTGTTTCAGGATCACTTTTTTGGAAATAGTAGTTTGAGGCGTTGCTGGTGTAATATGTCCAGTGATTTTCCAGAGAAAGATTACCATTCATTAAGCGGGCGATTGTTACATTCTTAATGTGCGCTGCACTTAAGAGCGAAGGAAGATATTGCGTCGCATCTTCAGTAAAACTGTTTCCTATTGCCAATATTTTCAGCTCCTTGGGTTCTTTTGGCAATGGATTATTGGCAACAATTGTCTCTTCGTCTTTGACGTCTTCTTTCGAACAGGCAACCATTGTAAGTGTCAGACATAACAGCAAAAGGCATCTTTTCATATGATACATTTTGGGTGCAAATATAATCGATTTTTATTTGATTAATATTGTTTTTAGTCTGATTGAAAATATTTTTTTTGAAGGAGATAAAAGCTTAAAAAATAAAGTGAATACGATTAAGTTTGTTTTTTGTTGTTTTTATTTAACATTTTCTGAAGCAGTTATAGAAAGGGAACATAGACAAATGATTGATGATTAAACTCATTGGATCTAGTATCTGTTCTTACTCCATCATTTAGAAAGGGGGGAGTTTTTTCCTTTCCAAACTTTCTTTCTTTAAAAAAAGGTTTTTGTCTGTATTATTAAATTGTATTTCATAATGCTGTTATTTGTCCCTTTTATGTTCGTTTACTATGAAATAGGCTTCAATTGCCCTATGACTGCAGTAATTGCCTTTATTGTTTGGTAATAAAGATAGTGAGCCTTTTGTAGAAAAGTAATCGTATTTTGATTCTCTGGAGTTTTGCGACTTCCTTAAAAAGAAAAACCTCCGAAATACTTTATATAAGCAATTTCGGAAGTTTATTTGAGGTTCCTGGCGGATTCGAACCGCCGTATACGGTTTTGCAGACCGCTGACTAAGCCACTCATCCAAGGAACCGGGCCTTTCTTTTTCTTTCTTTTATGTCTAAATCTTACGAGGTTCCTGGCGGATTCGAACCGCCGTATACGGTTTTGCAGACCGCTGACTAAGCCACTCATCCAAGGAACCGGGCTTTTTGTTTTAGCGAGTGCAAAGTAAAGGATTAAGTTTGGAATATGCAAATGTTTTTCTCCCTTTTTGTTTAAACAGTTTGTTGCATAACTAAAGAAAAAGTGCTTAATTTGCTTCTTGTAAGAAATAAACAAGGGAATGAATTATATAGAAACAAATATTCAAGGGGTCTGGATTATTGAGCCGAAGGTGTTTAGCGACAATCGTGGATATTTTATGGAGGCATATAAGCAATCTGAATTTGTAGAACATATAGGCAATGTTCAGTTTGTTCAGGATAATGAATCGCGTTCAACGCAGGGCGTTCTTCGTGGATTACACTATCAGTTGGCTCCTTATTCGCAGGCTAAGCTTGTACGCGTTATCACAGGTACCGTGTTGGATGTGGCTGTAGATTTACGCCAAGGCTCGCCGACTTTTGGTCAATATATATCTGTTGAACTTTCCGAGGAGAATAAGCGTCAGTTGTATATTCCGCAGGGTTTTGCTCATGGTTTTCATGTATTGAGTGAAGAGGCTGTGTTTACTTATAAGGTTGATAATCCTTATATGCCGGCTTACGAACGTGGTATCCGTTATGATGACCCGACAATCGATGTGGATTGGAATATTGCTTTAGGCGAAGAGGTGAATCTTTCGCCTAAAGATACTCATTCGCCGTTGCTGGCCGAAGCTGAACTGAATTTTAAATATTAATACCTATATCATATGAAAACATACTTAGTCACCGGTGCAGCCGGATTTATTGGCTCCAACTTTATTAAATATATGTTGGCTAAATATCAGGATATTAAAATAGTAGTCCTCGATTTGTTGACTTACGCCGGAAATCTGGGAACAATAGCTGAAGATATTGACGGCAAACGTTGCCTATTTGTAAAAGGAGATATCGGTGACCGTGCTTTGGTTGATCGCCTTTTTGCTGAATATCAGTTTAATTATGTGGTCAACTTCGCTGCTGAAAGCCATGTTGATCGCAGCATCGAAAATCCGCAGTTGTTTCTGATAACTAATATACTAGGCACGCAGAACTTGCTGGATTCCGCACGTAAAGCATGGGTAACGGGAAAGGATGATTCAGGCTATCCGATATGGCGTGAAGGAATCAGGTTTCATCAGGTTTCGACCGATGAAGTGTATGGCAGCCTGGGTGCTGAAGGTTATTTTACCGAAACGACGCCACTGGATCCGCGAAGCCCCTACAGCGCATCGAAAACCAGTGCGGACTTATTTGTTAAAGCTTATGCCGATACTTACAAGATGCCGGTCAGTATAACACGCTGCTCTAATAACTATGGACCGTATCATTTTCCGGAAAAACTGATTCCGCTGATTATTAAGAATATTCTCGAAGGAAAATCGCTGCCTGTTTATGGCGATGGTACAAATGTACGCGACTGGCTGTATGTGGAAGATCATTGTAAAGCGATAGATTTGGTGCTGCATAAAGGGCGCGCAGGAGAGATATATAATGTAGGCGGCCATAACGAGAAACAGAATATAGAGATTGTTAGGCTGACGATTCAAACGATTCGCCGATTGATGACGGAGCAACCCGAATATCGTAAGGTTCTTAAGAAGCAGATAATAGGTGCCGATGGACAAATTTCTGTCGATTGGATCGACGATAGTCTGATTACATTCGTGAAAGACCGTCTCGGTCATGACCAGCGCTATGCTATCGATCCGACGAAGATTACACGTGAATTGGGATGGATTCCGGAAACGACCTTCGAAGTAGGTATTGTCAAAACTATTCGTTGGTATCTCGAACATCAACAGTGGGTGGAAGATATTACAGGCGGCGAATATATGAAATATTACGAAAAGATGTATGATAATCGTTAAGCATATAACTGGGTTGAGATTATAAACTTCAATGGTTATTTATTATTGAGAAATGATTACCTTTGCGGCAATAATTAGACTTGCTGTTTGGCTTGACTTATTGGGATAGTATGCTAATAATGCCCGATGAAAGGCAATTGTCTACAATAGATAAAAATATATGAATGTGAAAGAGTTTAAAGCAAAGATCAGTAAACGATTCTGGGCGCTATATTTAGTTGGTGTAATAGTTGTTGTCGTATTTTTTATTGCTATAGCTTATGGTTTTATAGGTTATATGCCTCCCGTTGAACAACTGGAGAATCCAATAGATAAATATGCTTCACAAATCATCTCGTCCGATGGAAAAACGTTGGGTAGCTATGCTTTAAGCGCCGATAATCGTTTATATATTACTTATAAGGATTTATCGCCTGAACTGGTGAAGGCTTTGATAGCTACAGAAGATGCCCGTTTTACCGAGCATAGCGGCATAGATATCTTTGGGCTTATGCGCGCTTTTGTGAAGCGTGGATTGTTTCTTCAGAAAAGCGCCGGCGGTGGAAGTACGATTACCCAACAGTTGGCGAAACAGCTGTTTTCGCCCAATGCGCGTAATTCAGTCGAGCGATTCTTTCAGAAGCCGATAGAGTGGGTTATTGCTGTTCAGTTGGAGCGTTATTATACCAAAGAAGAAATTGTCAATCTTTATTTGAATAAGTTCGATTTTTTATATAATGCTGTTGGCATTCAGTCTGCTGCCTATGTTTATTTTGGCAAGAAGCCAAAAGATTTGTCAATTTGCGAAGCGGCTACTTTGGTGGGAATGTGTAAGAATCCTTCTTATTATAACCCGAGATTACACCCGGACCGTTCTAAAGATCGTCGTAATACGGTGCTGGAACAGATGCGTAAAGCCGATTATTTGACAAAAGAAGAATGTGAAAATCTAAAGGCTAAACCGTTGGAAATTCATTTTACGCGAATGGATCATAAAGATGGTCTGGCTCCTTATTTTCGCGAATATCTTCGTTTAATGTTAACCGCAAAGAAGCCGAAGCGCAGCGATTATGCTTCTTGGCAGAAACAGAAATATACCGACGATTCATTGGCCTGGAAAAACAACCCTCTCTACGGATGGTGTGAGAAAAATAAGAAAGCTGATGGCAGTCATTATGATATTTATTCGGATGGCTTAAAGATTTATACGACAATTGATTCGCGGATGCAACAATATGCCGAAGATGCTGTTCGTGAACACATGAGCAAGAGTGTGCAACCGTCGTTCTTCAGATCAATACGCGGACGGTCTTCCGCTCCGTTTTCTACTTCTTTGCGTCCGGGTGAGATCGATACGATTATGACTCGTTCAATACATTTGACAGATCGTTATCGCATGATGAAAGATGATGGGGCCAGCGAGGCAGAGATCCGTAAAGCCTTTAATAAGCGAGTGTCGATGCGCGTATTCAGTTACAATGGCTTGATCGACACGATTATGTCTCCTGTTGATTCTTTACGTTATTATAAAAGTATCCTTCGTTCCGGTTTTATGGCTATGGATCCGAGGACCGGATATGTGAAAGCTTATGTGGGCGGTGTCGATTTTTATAGTTTTCAATATGATATGGTTACAGGCGGTCGCCGTCAGGTTGGTTCAACTATTAAACCGTTCTTGTATTCTTTGGCCATGATCGACGGATTTACACCTTGCGACCAGATGATGCATGTACAACAGACGCTGACTGATGAGAATGGTTTGTTATGGACACCAAGAAACTCAAATACTTCGCATATAGGAGAGATGGTATCGATTGCCTGGGGATTGCAGAATTCCGACAACTGGGTCACAGCCTGGCTGATGGGACAACTTTCTCCTTATACCTTCGTTCAGCTTCTTCATTCGTACGGTTTGAGAGGTTATATTAATCCGGTTGTTTCGGTTTGCCTTGGTACGCCGGATGTGTCAGTAAGCGAAATGGTCAGCGCTTATACCGTATTTGCAAATAAAGGTATTAGGGCGGAACCTGTATATGTTACGCGTATAGAAGATTCATATGGAAATACCATAGCCCGTTTTAATTCTCAGATGACGGAAGTGATTCCGGAAGAAGCCGCTTCAAAGATGCTTTATATGTTGCGGAAAGTGCTCGATGGCGGTACGGCAAGCCGCATACGTTATCGTTATAATATCAGAGCAGCTATGGGAGGGAAGACCGGTACGACACAAAATAATTCCGATGGCTGGTTTATGGCATTCACACCGAGCTTGGTATCAGGATGTTGGGTAGGCGGAGAAGATCGCTCAATACATTTTGACAATATGAATGAAGGACAAGGTGCAAGTATGGCATTGCCGATCTTCGGTCTGTTTATGCAGAAGGTTTATAACGATCCTAAGTTGGGATATTTGCAGACAGAAAACTTTACGATTTCAGAAAAATATTCAGATCCTTGCGCCACCCCGACAGAAGGAGAAGATTCGCAAGAGTCTCAGCAACCGCCGGAGAAAGAGTCCGGGGGCATCGATAAGATGTTTCAGTAGTTTCGGGTAAAGAAAATATAAAATGGTTTCATCTAATTTCATGCAAAAACAACAATTTAAAATATATCATTATGGAGTTGAAGAATAAATATGTGTTGGCTATAGACCAGGGAACGACTTCATCAAGAGTTATCCTTTTTAATAACCATGGAGACATCATTTCTCTTGCGCAGAAAGCCTTCCAGCAATATTTTCCTAAACCGGGATGGGTTGAGCACGACCCGAATGAAATTTGGTATACTCAATCGTCGGCTATCACGGAAGCTATGGCTAAAGTTGATGCAACAGCCGAGAATATTGCATGTATAGGTATCGCAAATCAACGCGAAACAACGATTGTGTGGGATCGCGAAACAGGTTTCCCCGTATATAATGCAATCGTTTGGCAAGACCGAAGGACGGCTGATTATTGCGAAGAGATGAAAGCAAAAGGATATGCAGCAATGATTCAGGCAAAGACAGGCCTGATTATTGATGCCTATTTTTCAGCTACAAAGATTCGCTGGATACTGGAAAATATAAAGGGAGTACGTGAGCGTGCAGAACGAGGCGAACTGTGTTTCGGTACGGTAGATTGCTGGTTGACCTGGAAGCTTACGCGTGGAAAACATTTCTTTACGGATATAACGAATGCTTCGCGCACGATGCTTTACAATATCCATACGCACAAATGGGATTGTGAGTTACTTAATCTGTTCAACATTCCGGAATCGATGATGCCCGAAGTTAAGGGTAGCAGTGAGGTGTATTGCGATACATCGACGGAAATATTTAAGACAAATATTCCTATTTCGGGAATGGCCGGTGATCAGCAGTCGGCTTTATTCGGACAGCTTTGCCTTGAACCGGGTATGACAAAGACAACGTATGGAACAGGCTGTTTCATGGTGATGAATACAGGAGAAACGCCTGTTCAGTCGCAAAACAATTTGCTGACAACCATTGCCTGGAAGCTGGGCGATAAGGTTACGTATGCTCTGGAAGGCAGTGTATTTGTGGGTGGCGCTGCGATTCAATGGCTGCGCGACCAGTTGGGATTGATCAAGAATGCATCTGTTACAGAGGAAATGGCCAAATCTCTACAAGATAACGGCGGTGTATATTTTGTGCCCGCATTGACTGGATTGGCTGCTCCATATTGGGATCAATATGCTCGCGGTGCGATTATTGGCATAACCAGAGGAACTAGTGCGGCTCATATTGCAAGAGCTGCTCTTGAAGGCATCTGTTATCAAGTTTATGATGTTCTGAAAGCGATGGAAAAAGATATTCATTCGGATTTGAAAGAGATCAGAGTAGATGGCGGCGCTGTAGCCAACAATTTTTTGATGCAGTTTCAGGCAGATATATCTCGTTGCCCGGTTGTTCGTCCGCGTGTTCTTGAAACGACAGCTATGGGTGCCGCATTTCTTGCGGGTTTGGGCGTTGGTTACTGGAAGAATATGGATGAACTCAAGGAACAGTGGACCTTGGATAACATTTTTAAGCCGGAAATGGATGAGAAGACCTCCGGGAAGTTGCTTACCGAATGGCATAAGGCTGTTGGCCGTTCATTGAAATGGGCTGTTGATTAATAATTGTTGTTAACTATAAAGAAAAAAATATATGACACCGTTTGTAGCAGAATTAGTAGGAACAATGATGCTGATCCTTATGGGAGGTGGCGTTGTGGCTAATGTTTGTTTGAATAAAACAAAAGGTTTTGGTTCCGGTTGGATAGTGATAACCACGGCATGGGCTTTGGGCGTGTTTATCGGCGTAGTTGTTGCAGGGCCTTTTAGTGGTGCGCACTTGAATCCGGCTGTAACATTGGGATTGGCTCTTATCGGAAGATTTGAATGGGCTTATGTAATACCATATATCGTTGCGCAATTTATTGGTGCAGCTATTGGCGCATTTCTGGTTTGGGTGATTTATAAGGACCACTTTGACGCAACGGAAGATCAGGATAGTAAACTGGGTGTATTCAGTACGATTCCGGCTATCAATAATCCTGTTCGCAACTTTCTGACTGAAGTTATCGGGACTTTCGTTTTGATGTTTGTAGTATATTATATTTCTGACGGAAAGATTAGTTTGAATGACGGCGTATCAGCGGCTACTGCAGTTCATTCTACATTGCCTGTAGGTCTTGGCTCTGTTGGCGCAATTCCTGTTGCATTTACTGTTTGGGTAATTGGTCTTTCTTTAGGCGGAACTACAGGTTATGCTATTAATCCCGCTCGAGATATTGCTCCGCGATTTATGCATTTTATCTTGCCGATAAAAGGAAAAGGAAGCAGTCGGTGGAATTATTCATGGATTCCTTGCTTCGGACCATTTGTAGGCGCTGCTCTTGCTGCAGGACTTTATTTTGTTGTAAACTTGATAACCATATAATATATAAGAATGCATATAAGAAATAAATTATTTTGGCTGTTGTTGTGCTTTTTATATTTGATTCCAATATCGGCATATTCGAAAACCAAAGTGATTAATGTTCCTTTTGTCAATAAAATAAATGTTGACGGGAAAACGAATGATTGGAAAATTCCTTGCGCTGTAAACGGATTCATAGCTCCATGGAATGGCAATGATTACGATCAGACAAAGTTTTATGCATGTCATAACGATCAGTATCTGTATCTGTTGTATGAAGTTAGAGATACTACATTGACCTATAATGACGAGAAAACGGAAGCTTCGGTCGGCAATGAAGACCGGGTTGAGTTTTTTATTAGTAAAGATGATCAAATGTCGACTTACTACGGGGCCGAAATCGATCCTCAAGGAAAAGTGATGGATTATGAATCTCATTTTTATCGTAAGTGCGATTATTCCTGGAATTATAAAGGTCTGATTCTTGGCCATCACATAGGAAAGCATTCTTATACTATGGAGGTGGCAATCCCTTTGAAGGAATTGCGCGAATTAGGATTAGTTTCTGCAGAAGGGAAGATTTATATGGGCGTTTTCCGGGCAGATTATTATGGCAGTAATATGGATCAAGTCGTTTGGCGTCCATGGATTGTCCCTGATTCAAAAAAGCCTGATTTTCATATCCCGTCTTCATTGGGAGTACTGGTATTAAAATAAAGGATACAATAATCTCTGTCAAGTGATGAAGAATATATTGATCAAAGATGCTACTATAATTAATGAAGGCCGGTCTTTTAAAGGTTCGGTTTTGATTATTGGAGATAAGATTGCTTCTGTGTATGAGGCGGTGTCAGTCCCCAGACAGGTCGAAGATAATTGTATGGTTATTCCGGCCGAAGGAATGCTTTTGATGCCCGGTGCTATTGATGATCAGGTCCATTTTCGTGAACCGGGTTTCACTTGGAAAGGAGATATCGCCAGCGAAAGTCGTGCAGCAGCAGCTGGAGGTGTGACTTCTTTTATGGATATGCCTAACACGAAGCCCCAAACTATTTCTTTGACGGAACTGCAATGGAAGTGGCAACGGGCGGCAGAAACATCTTTGGTTAATTATTCGTTTTTCTTTGGAGGAACCAATGATAATGTGAATGAGATTCATAAGCTAGACTGTCATCGTGTGCCTGGTGTGAAGCTTTTTCTCGGATCTTCAACCGGAAATATGCTTGTTGATAAGAAAGAAAGCTTAGAACGTATTTTCGGAGAAGCAAATATGCTGATCGCCGTTCATGCAGAGAAGGAAGAAGTGATTAAAAGGAATATGGCAAAATACACGGCATTATATGGAGAAGACCTGGATATCTCCTTTCATAATAAGATACGTGACGAAGAAGCATGTTATGCCTCTTCGTCGGAAGCTGTAGAATTGGCGACAAGACTTAATGCGCGCTTGCATATTTTACATTTGTCGACCGCTAAGGAACTATCGTTGTTGCGTAATGACATTTCGCTGTGTGATAAAAGAATAACGGCAGAAGGATGCGTACACCATCTTTGGTTTGATGAAAGTGATTATGCAAAGCAGGGAAACAAAATAAAATGTAATCCTTCAATTAAGAAAAAATCGGATAGAGATGCTTTACGAAGAGGGGTGAACGATAACTTAATCGATATTATAGCTACCGACCATGCTCCGCATCTTTTATCAGAGAAACAGGGAAGCTGCCTGAAAGCGGCTTCCGGTCTTCCGCTTATTCAAAACTCATTGCTTATGATGCTCGAACTTGTAAAGCAAGGCATTTTTACTTATGAGAAGGTGGTGGAAAAGATGGCGCATATGCCTGCCGATTTGTTCCATATAGACCGGAGAGGTTATATTCGTCCGGATTATTATGCTGATCTTGTTTTGATTAACCCGAGTCGGGTCTATACAGTTTCTAAAGAAAATATATTTTATAAGTGCGGTTGGTCTCCTTTTGAAGGATATACTTTTCATCACGCTGTTTTAAAAACATTGGTTAACGGTCAAATAGTATACGATCAAGGAAATATAAATGACTGCATTCGTGGTATGGAGATATATTATAGATGTTAAGTATGTTAAAGTGTTTTCGATAAATGTCGATATTCTTAAATATATGTTTTATAATATCTTTTTTTATTTGTTTCGTAATTTAAAAAACTCCATCTTTGCAATCAAGATAACCTAAACAATCTTTTTGCCTTATAGACTAATGCCAACATAAACCAATAAAGGGGGTCCTTAGGACTTTCTTTATTGGTTTTGAAGTTAGTACCCCGTCTCTTCTATTTTTACAGATAGTTCTTTAATCTCTTCATTTAGTTTCTTTTCAGGCGGAATGACATTAAAATTTTCCCAAAAGTTTTCATCATATGTGAAATGTGTTTCTGCAAATATGGTTCTTGTCGGCAACGTCTCATTGTGGGTGAATCGCGAAATGTCATGCGTATCAATTTTGCATGTAACCATTTCGAACCACGTATGTAAGGGATAGGAGCTGAATAATTGTTTGCGTTTTTTTACTTTAAAATATAAATCACCCCTAACGTGATTAATATAATACATGTTGTCCCATTGTTTGTACGACAAAGTGTATTCAACTTTTTGCAGCGTGATATTTAAATCCCTACTTTTCTTTTCTACAAACAGGTTAGTTGCTTTGTCAACATATTTAGGGTTGATTTCGAAACTGGCTCTGACAAGAGCGTTATTTTCAGAATCTATATATAATTCACCGCGATATAAAGGTGCATCGACATTTTCTTTCTGTTCAAAAGATATAACATTGACTATACGATTGTCAATTACAGTGATATCTGTTGATACATAGTTATACAAATTATTTTCATCATCAGGATTCAGAAAATCAGGCATGGTTTTAATAACATCCAACATTAAACTGGAATTGATGCCGGCTTTCATTTTTGTAATCACCGTATCTTTTTCCAATTGATTGCTTATGTTTCGCATTTTAAGCAATTTTACCTGGTCCGAATTGGCATTAATGAGATATGAAGATTTGTATATTTTAAAAATAGCTTCACTGAGACTGACAAATTTATTTTTTCTTTCAATGCCTTCTCTATAGAATGAAGTTAAGTATACAGGATCATGTGGGTAATTGATTCTGATATTTTGCTGCATTTCTCTTAGTAAGCGTATGGGATTTGCAATTCGTACAATAACCTCTTGTAAAGGAATAACTTTAGCTTCAAGTCCGATATTGCTTTTACGTCCGGCTATTAAAGGAGCATCCAGTTTTTCGGGGGTATATCCCAAATGAGAAAAAATAATTTTGGAGGATTGAAGCGAATCGGGAATGATTAACCGGAACTCTCCATTTGCATTGCTGACGCTTCCGATGGATGTGTTTTGAACGTTGATAGTTCCTCCTTCTATCGGTTCCTTAGTTTGTTTGTCAACGATTATCCCTTCAATGATATAATGAGTTTCCTTTTTCTCAATGATTGTTGGTGCAGGGATCTTTTTGTGAATGGCAGGCAATGTAATTAAAATATGGTTACCTACTTGGCTGACTTCTAATTCCGTATTGCCAACGATTAATCGGATGGCCTCTTCTATGGTATAATTGCCTTTTTTTATTGTTGCTACTTTTTCATTGTCAATGATTTTGCTGTCATAAATAAATAGCAGGCCGGTTATATCGGATACTTTTAATAGAAGATGATATACGGTCCCCTTTGTTTTGGGTAGTTTGATGGTACGGTCTGGCATAATGTTAATGTTATTTGCCGTTATCATTGTTGGAAATAGTACCAATAATGACAAAAGCAGAAACATGATATAATATGCCAAAATCTTATTCATAAATTTTTATTTATTCAAAGATCGTGATAATATTGTCTTTTTTTACAGATTGTAAATTGAGTGCCAGACAAATTAATTCCGCCATCGTTTCAGGCGTATCATTTGAGAAAGAAACTGTTAATGTTCTGTTCTCTAATGATGGAATCGTTTGGATCTGAAGGTTTTGTGATTGTGAATTGATAACTCGAATAATATCTCCCAGTTTTTCGTCTTTGAACCTCATTCGTTCGGTATAGCGAACGAACTGTTCGTTATCTTTTGTCTGACTCAGTTGAAGACTCTTAGCATGGAGAGTTACTGTTTCTCCTGCTTTCACATGTATTGCATTTTCTTCTCCTTGAATAGAGACTTTTACTTCACCGCGGCTGACAGACAATTCAAATGGCGATTTATTGCTGCTTTTTATATTAAAAGCTGTACCGATAACTGTGATATGAACTTTATTGGTTTCAATCAGAAACGGTTTGGCTTTATTATGAGCGACATTGAAATAGGCATTTCCGTCTAGCCTGACAATTCTTTTGTTTGACGAGAAATGCTGTGGATATTGCAGGGATGCTTTTTCTGCAAGATATACAATAGATCCGTCCTCCAACGTGGTCACTAAAGAAAATGATGTTTCCTGGTTTTTTACAAGCAAAAACTTTTGGTCTATAGAGTTATCGTTTTTGAAGTGAATAGTAATAGATAATACGAGCCCGAGAAGAAGAACAGCCGCAGCAGCCAAACTCCATTGCCGTAGATAGAGTCGTTTGTGCGGCAGACCTTTCCCTTCGGGAAGTCCGTCTTTTTCAATCCTCGCATAGACTTTATTCCATGCCTTGTCTGTCTTTATTTGATAAATCTCTCTTTTCATCATCTGTTTTCATTATAATAATTCTCTATGTCTTTACGTAAAGCTTTTAGGGCTTTCGTCATTTCCGCCTCTACTGTTTTTATAGAGATCGAAAGGATATTTGCTATTTCAGAATACTTTTTACCTTCAAAACGTTGCATGCGAAAAATATGTGCGCAGCGTCGGGGTAGTTTGTGAAGTGTATGTTCTACGACAATTTCAAGCTCCTTATATTCCATTTCATCTTCGGGAGTACTCTCATCTTCATTATTGGCATTTGCGAAAAGCTCATTATATCGTTGTTTGACCTCTTCGTGTTCGCAATATTGTAATGATTGATTGCGTACAGCCCCATATAGATAGCTTTTGATGGAATAATAAATCTGCAATGTTTCCCTTTCTTTCCAAAAAACATAAAAAAGCTCTTGAACAATTTCTTCTGCGGCCTCCATTTGACCGGTGATGCTAGCGGAGAATAAACAAAGAGGAGTATAATAAAGGCGGAATACTTGTTCGAAGGCCTTTACGTCCCCCTCTTTGATGTCTGTTATTATGGAGAAATCGTTTAGCATCAAGACTATTCTAAATTATTTTCTTTCCCAAAGGTAAGAGAATTTTAATTTATCTGAAAGAATTGTCGTTATTTTTTATATTGTTTTTTAAGTTTATTGACTGCACTTTCTAAAGATTCTGTTGGTGCGATAATGTTGTATGCTCCCCAGAAATCTTCATCGATAAATGCAGATACATTATCTGATAATGATTCAGTCGGCTTGAAAGATGCTTTATAAGATATAGGATTAATATTCTCTTTTTTAGCATCTGTTACAACCATCTCTGAAATAATGGAATAGCTTGTTGAAAATAATTTGCGTTTCCAGTCACATTTGAAATGGACCTCATTACGTATATAACTTAAATATGTACGTCCTTCACGTTCTTTGTAATTTACCAGGAAAGAAACTTCCTGAGGCTTGAAAATCAGTTTATAAGGTTTCTTTTTTAGTATGGCCTGAGTTGCTTTGTTGCGATCACTCAGATCAAGATTGAATTCAGCCCGTGTAAATGAAAGACGCTCTTTGTCAATATACAACTTTCCATAATACAATGAGTAAGGAAGTATAGCCTGCGGCAGGAAGCTGATTACGTATTGCGGACGGTTATCAATGGTTGTCGATTCTTCCATTTTGAAGCTGTAATAGGATAGAGATTCTTCTTCCAAAAGAATTTCAGGATTCTTTACGATGTCAACATATATGGATAGATTCGGTCCGCCTAAAAGTTTAACAATTAATGTATCGTTTGTTTTCTGGCTCAGCAGCTTACGCCCTTTAAATATCTCAACACGATCATTATATGTAGATCTTTCAGAATAAGGTGTTTTATAGATATCTATGATTGCCTCTGAAATGTTGATATACCGGCGACCTTTCTGCGCTGTTTCACGGTAGAATCCCGTAAGCAAGCTTGGTTTAGGATTGTAATTAGCACTGATTTTCTGCATGGCACTTTCAACGATATACCGAGGATCACGTGCCCTGACAATTACTTCTTCGAGTAGATTGCTGTGAGGAGTCATCCATACGGTAAGACCACTTATGTCACTTCCGGTCAATTCAATCTGATTGCTTACATAACCAAGGTGGGAAATAGCAATTTTCTTAGCATGAAGAGAATCTTTTATTTTTAAAGCAAACTCTCCGTCTTCGTTGGTTACTGTACCAATAGTCGTTCCCGGAATTGAGATATTTACATACTCAAGTTTCTTTTTGCTTTGTTTGTCTTTAATTACGCCACTTACTGTGACATAATTCTCATTAGGAGTTTCTTCTTGTGCTTGCAGAGGGGCATAACTTGCAACTAACAAGATGGTAAGCAATAATCCCAATGATTTTTTAAATGTTGTTTTCATACTGTTGTTGTTTTAATTGTTTCAACCTTTTGTATTATTATGATGCTTCAGAATAAGAATACCCTATGTTTTTTTTGAAATAAATAAAGGGTACGGTAAATTTTTTCCATTACATCTTAAGAATACCTCCATTTAAAAGGAGGTAATGTTTCCTTGTACAAGAATAATTTATTAATTTTCATCGTGAGACAAGTATTTACTTTCACAAAATACGTATCTAGTGTCAGTAAATACGTATTTTGTGTCACTGTTTGGTAAATAGTTATTAATCTTTTCATTTTTTCATTTGTATCTTTCAAAGTATTCATTTAAATGATTTTGCTTTTCTTGACGCAGATCAGAATCTGTTTCAATCGGATTTGTCGGTTACCGGCAGAATAAAAAAAGAGTGAGACTGCCTATCGTTATTCGTGTGGAAGCAGATAGGAGAGGAAAAAAAATTCCAAAACAACTTTTGAAATAATGGATAGAAAATTCTAAACAGTTTTAAAATAAAACTGACATTTTGACGTTTCTAAACAATATATACTGATGTGACAATGCGACAAAGATGGATGATATGGTTAATGTTTGGTTGACTTTTTGTCCCGTAATGCTACATTTTTGCATTCTGGTATACTGTTTGTGATATCACTATTGTGAATAGAGAACTAAATTGAATATATATGATGAAAGGTATTGTACTGGCTGGTGGTTCCGGCACTCGTTTGTATCCCATAACCAAAGGTGTATCGAAACAATTATTGCCGATATATGACAAACCGATGGTCTATTATCCCATCTCTGTTCTTATGCTGGCAGGCATAAGGGATATTTTATTGATTTCCACTCCACAAGATCTGCCGAGTTTTGAAAGACTTCTGGGTGACGGATCTGATTACGGCATTCGTTTACAGTATGCCGAACAACCTTCTCCCGACGGATTGGCGCAGGCATTTTTGATAGGCGAACGATTCATCGGTAATGATTCAGTGTGTTTGGTGCTGGGCGATAATATATTTTATGGCCAAAGCTTTACTACCATGTTACGGAAGGCGGTAGCCAATGCTGAAAAAAATAAAGCGACAGTTTTCGGATATTATGTGAATGATCCGGAGCGTTATGGCGTGGCTGAATTTGATGAAAACGGAAATGTGCTGAGCATAGAAGAGAAGCCGCAACATCCAAAATCAAATTATGCCGTTGTCGGATTGTATTTTTATCCGAATAAAGTAGTAGACGTTGCCAAGCAAGTTAAGCCTTCGGCTCGGGGCGAATTGGAAATCACGTCGGTGAATCAGGTTTTTATGAATGCCGGAGAATTGAAAGCACAATTGCTCGGTCGTGGTTTTGCCTGGCTGGATACGGGTACACATGATTCTTTAGCTGAGGCTTCGACTTTTGTTGAAGTAATAGAAAAGAGACAGGGATTAAAGGTCGCTTGCCTGGAGGAAATAGCTTTACATCAAGGTTGGGTCAGTGTCGAGAAGTTAAAGTCAGTGGCATTGCCTATGGCTAAAAATCAATATGGCCATTATTTGTTGGCATTGGCTTCTTCAATAAAAAAGTGAGTGAGGTATAATATGATGAATAAGGATAGTAAAATATTTGTAGCAGGACACCGGGGATTGGTTGGATCAGCCATCTTGAAGAATCTGCAGAGCAAAGGATACTCGAATTTTGTGCTTAGGTCGCATTCCGAGTTGGATCTGACTGATCAAGGAAAGGTAAACGACTTTTTTGAAGCAGAAAAGCCGGAGTATGTTTTTCTTGCAGCAGCCCATGTGGGGGGCATTATGGCGAATAGTCTGTATCGTGCTGATTTTATATATAGAAACCTGATGATTCAGAATAATGTGATTCATGCATCATATGTTAATAATGTAAGCAAACTTCTCTTTTTGGGGAGCACCTGCATATATCCGGGTAACGCTCCACAGCCTATGCGTGAAGATTGTTTGCTTACTTCTCCGCTGGAATACACGAATGAGCCTTACGCTATTGCGAAAATCGCAGGTATAAAAATGTGTGAAAGCTTTAATTCTCAGTATGATACAAACTATATTGCTGTGATGCCTACCAATTTGTATGGCCCTAATGACAATTTCAATTTGGAAACATCACATGTTTTACCTGCAATGCTTAGAAAAATTCATTTGGCTAAATGTTTGCAAACCGGATCATGGGATGCTTTGCGTAAAGACATGAATTCTCGTCCTATAGAAGGAATTTCAGGTCTGGCCGATCCGAAAATAATTTTATCGGTTCTCAACAAATATGGTATTCATGCAGGGAAAGTAGAACTGTGGGGCACGGGTTCGCCATTGCGGGAATTTCTTTGGAGTGAAGATATGGCTGATGCTTGCGTATATCTTATGGAGCGGGTTGACTATCCTGATTTATGCCCTGACGGTAAGGAAATCCGCAATACTCATATTAATATAGGCACGGGAAAAGAATTATCAATTAAGGAGCTGGCTGATTTAATTAGCATAAAAGAAGAATTCAAGGGTAAGATCGCTTTTGATTCTTCTAAACCCGATGGAACGGTCCGCAAACTTACGGATGTAACTAAGTTGCATTCTTTAGGCTGGCATCATTCAATAGATATTGAAGAAGGAATAGAAAAACTATATAAGTGGTATCTCGAAAATGAATAATTTATGGGAAAAGTTGCATTAATAACAGGAATTACAGGACAAGATGGGGCCTATTTGGCCGAGTTCTTAATAAAAAAAGGATATACTGTTCATGGATTGAAACGCCGTTCATCAATGTTTAATACGGCGAGGATAGACCATTTGTATCAGGATCCTCATGAGGCAAATCGTAATTTTATTTTGCATTATGGAGACTTGACGGATAGCTTGAACTTGACCCGAATTATCGGAGAGATACAACCGGATGAAATCTATAATTTGGCAGCAATGAGCCATGTGAAGGTAAGTTTTGATACACCTGAATATACTGCAAATGCGGATGGTTTAGGGGTGCTTCGTATTCTTGAAGCGGTTCGTTTATTGAATCTGGTTTCTAAAACGCGCATATATCAGGCCTCCACTTCAGAGTTATATGGACTGGTTCAAAGCGTTCCTCAAAATGAATTGACACCGTTTTATCCGCGGAGTCCGTATGCTGTGGCAAAATTGTATGGATATTGGATTACGGTCAACTACCGTGAGGCCTATCATATGCACGCGTCTAATGGTATTTTGTTTAATCATGAATCGCCATTGAGAGGAGAAACTTTTGTCACTCGGAAAGTGACAAGAGCCATTGCTCGGATTACATTGGGTATACAACAGAAGATGTTCATGGGTAATTTGTCGGCAAAACGGGATTGGGGTCATGCAAAAGATTATGTAAGAGCCATGTACCTAATTCTTCAACAAGAAGAACCTTCCGATTACGTGATTGCTACAGGTATTACAACTACGATTCGTGATTTTATTCAGATGGCTTTTCGCGAAATTGGCGCCGAGGTTGTTTTTAAAGGCGAAAATGTTAAAGAAGTTGCTATATTAAACAATATTGATGAATCCGTGTTCTGTAATAAAATAGGAGAAATTTATCTTCCTAATTTTAAGAAATTGATAGGAAAAGAACTGGTAGGTGTGGATCCGCAATATTTCCGCCCAACTGAGGTGGAATTATTATTGGGAGACGCCACAAAGGCTTGTAATCGATTAGGATGGAAACCTGAATATGACTTGCCGTCGTTAGTAAGTGATATGATGCAAAGTGATATAAAATTAATGAAAAAAGAGCTATATTTGAAGGAAGGAGGCTATAAGATTTTGAACTATTTTGAATGAATGGAAAAACTATTCTATTCATTGTTTGTTATATTGGAAAATTTTATTAATTTTGTGATGATTTTCAAGAAAAAGAAAAATAGATAATTGATTGTTTAATTTAAAAGTTAACAAAAATGAAGACTAAAGTATTAGTTTTAAGTTTGTTGTCAAGCTTTGTGATTTCGACTGCATTTGCGCAAGAGTTTAAGCCGCAAATTGGGTTTAGTAATGAAGCTGGCTACAAAACGAACTTTAAAAAAAACAAAGCTGGTGATAACTGGTTTATCTCTATCTCTGGTGGCGTAAGCACTTTATATGGAGATTATAACCGTGATGCTAAATTTACGAATCGTTTGAATTTTGCTCCTCAGTTTTCTTTTGGTAAATGGTTTAATCCATATTTGGCATTTCGTTTGCAATTGAATGGAGGTGCGCTTCACGGATTTGAGAAAAATGCTTCTTTTATGGAGCACAACCATTACGCTGCTGCTCATGTGGATTTGTTATGGGATGTTACAAATTTCTGGGCACCTTATAATGAAAACAAAGTATTTCGTTTGATTCCGTGGGTAGGTATGGGTTATGCACAGCGTTTCAAAAATCCTGACAGCAACGTAAGTCCTATTCTTAATAGTGTTGCAATCAGAACAGAATCTCCGACGTTGAATGCCGGTATTTTAACCGCTTTCCGTTTGAGTAAGCGTGTCGATTTGAATGTTGAATATCAGGCATCATTATTGAATGAACAGTTCAACCGTATTTTCTATCATCATCTGACCGATGCTGTAGCACAGTTGAGCGCAGGTTTTACATTCAAACTGGGTAAGACTAATTTTGAGGTTCTTCAACCAATGGATTACAATCTGTTGAATGATTTGAACAACCAAATCAATTCTTTGCGTGCACAGAACAATGAGTTGAGCAAACGTCCTGAATCTTGTCCGGAATGTAAACAGGTAGAGGCAGCTCCGGCTGTAATTGTTAACAACTATGCTGAGAACGTAGTATTTTTCCGCCTGAATAGTTCTAAGATTGACAAGAACCAGCAGATTAATGTTTACAACACGGCTGAGTTTGTTAAGCATAATAACGTTCCTGTAAAGGTTATTGGATATGCTGACAAGAAAACAGGTAAAGCTGCTTACAATTTGAAATTGTCTGAAAAACGTGCCAAGACTGTAGCAAAAGAACTGCAGGCAAAGTATGGTATTCCTTCAGATCAGATTACAGTTGAATGGAAGGGCTGTGATGAACAACCGTATTCAATCAACAATTGGAATCGTGTAGTAATTATGACTGCTAACAGCAATAAGTAATCAAAAGTAAATCATAAAGAAGGCGACACAATTTATTGTCGCCTTTTTTTGTCTTCAATAATAATGTTTATTTTTGCAGGAAGTTTAAAGAATGGCTATGGAATTGAATAAAAAAGAAGGGTTTTTCATTCAGTGGTTGATTGGAATAGGAGATTTGGTTGTGTTGAATCTTCTATTCTTTGTTGTGTATCATGAGTTGGGTAGCTATTACACATCTGCTATTGCTTCTAATATTCGTGAAGTAGTATTGCTTTTGAACTTTTGCTATTTCTTTTCTCTCTATTTTGTCCCTTTTCAGGTTCATCTGGCTATTGTGTATATTGATAAGATTGTACAAAGAGCTTTTGTGCTGGTCACATTCATGATGTTCCTGTTTGCTACATGTTTGATTTTTTTGAACGTTGGAGATGTCTTGGCTACGTTCCTGGTTGTCTATTATCTTTCTGCCGTTGTTGTATTCTCGTTATGGCGCGTGATTGTCAGGATGACATTGAAAATGTATCGTCGAAAAGGATACAATTTTAAAAGAGTAATTATTGTTGGTGCCGGAAAGAACGGAATGGAACTCTATAGGTTGATGAAAAATGATTTATCGTATGGTTTTAATATCTTGGGTTTTTTTGATGATAACATAACGCTGAAATCTGTTCTTCCGAATTATCTGGGGATGACTCATCAGGTAGAGGACTATGTACTGGCAAATGATGTTGATGAGATATATTGTACATTACCCGGAACCAATGATGAAAAGATTTTGCGGTTAATGAATTTTTCAGAAAAACACATGATCCGCTTCTTTATCGTGCCTGAATTCTATCGCAACATTAAGAAAAGCCTTGTGATGGAAATGATAGAAACCATGCCGGTATTAACCGTACGCCGAGAACCGTTGCAGGCTGTTTATAATAGAGTTTTGAAACGCTCTTTTGATATTCTCTTCTCTTCGATCGTTTTGGTAACGATTTATCCAATCATGTATACGGTCATTGGTCTGATGATTAAACTGACGTCGCCGGGTCCTATATTATTCAGACAAATGCGTACCGGATTATATGGTAAAAACTTTAAATGCTATAAGTTCAGAACCATGCGTGTGAATGCTGAAGCAGATTTGATTCAGGCAGCAAGGAATGATCCTCGTAAAACAAGTATTGGTGATTTTCTTCGCAGAACGAATCTGGACGAATTTCCACAGTTTATCAATGTTTTTTTGGGAGATATGTCTGTTGTCGGGCCGCGTCCTCACATGCTTAAACACACAGAACAATATTCGGCGTTGATCGATAAGTATATGATTCGCCACTTGGTTAAACCGGGTATTACCGGTTGGGCGCAAGTAACCGGCTATAGGGGCGAAACACGAACAATAGAACAGATGGAAGGACGTGTAAAAAGAGATGTATGGTATATTGAAAACTGGTCGTTTTTCCTTGACTTGAAAATTATTGTTGTCACAGTGATGAATATGTTTAAGGGTGAAAAGAATGCTTATTAAGAGTCAAACAAGCAATTTTTTGTGAATAATGAAAGTCGGTAGGTGAAATTGTGCTATCTTTGTGCCAATGGGAAGAATATTAGCAATTGATTATGGTCTGAAGCGCACAGGATTAGCTGTTACAGATACTTTGCAGATGATTGCAAATGGTTTGGCAACCGTCCCTACGACTGAGTTGTTGGCATATCTTTCGACATATATCATAAAGGAAAACGTTGAAACAATCGTAATAGGGCTTCCCAAGCAAATGAATAATCAACCTTCTGAAAGTATGAAACACATAGATGCTTTTGCGGCTGTACTTAAAAAAAACTTTTTAAACATCAAGATCGCATTTTGTGACGAACGATTTACTTCTGTTTTAGCTCATAAGGCAATGCTGGATGGAGGATTAAAAAAAAAGAAAAGACAAAATAAAGAATTAGTAGATGAAATAAGTGCAGTAATTATACTGCAATCGTATCTGGAAAATATAAAATATCAAAAGTTATGATTTTACCTATATATTTATATGGACAACCTGTGCTACGTAAGCACACAGAATTGGTACAAAAGGATTATCCGGGATTGAAAGAATTGATAGCAAACATGTTTGAAACCATGTATAAAGCCGAAGGTGTAGGTTTAGCCGCACCTCAGGTAGGACTTTCTTTGAGACTTTTAGTGTTGGATGCAGACGTGATGGGTGACGATTATCCTGAATGTAAAGGATTTAAAAGAGCTATGGTTAATCCTGAAATGTTGGAAATGAGTGAAGAACAGCTGGCTGAAGAAGAAGGGTGCCTTAGCCTTCCCGGCATTCATGAAAAGGTTCTACGTGCAAAAAAAATTAGAATAAAATATATGGATGAGAACCTCGAAATTCATGAAGAGGAAGTCGAGGGTTTTGCCGCTCGGGTAGTTCAACATGAATATGAACATTTGGAAGGGCATGTTTTCATTGATCATATTTCAGCTATACGCCGTCAATTAGATAAAAGCAAACTTAATAATATTATAAAAGGAAAGATGCGTTGTTCGTATAGAACAAAAGCAATTTGATAAATAATAATTTATAAACGGTTATGGTAGATTTAAGTGAGAAAATTAAAGAACTTAGAACAAAAAAAGCAACTGTCGAATTAGGTGGTGGACAAGCTGCAATTGAAAAACAAAAATCTATTGGGAAGATGACTGCCAGAGAACGTATCTTATCTTTGTTAGATAAAGATTCTTTTCAAGAATATGATTTATTCGTAAAACATGACGGTCGTGATTTTGGAATGGATAAAAAAGACTTCGCCGGTGACGGTGTCGTTGCTGGGACAGGAACCATACAAGGAAAGCCTATCTGTATTTATGCTCAAGACTTCACCGTTGCTGGTGGTTCTTTAGGGTTACATCATGCGCGTAAGATTACCAAAGTGATGGATCTTGCTTTGAAAATGAAATGCCCGGTTATTGGGATTAACGATTCCGGTGGTGCTCGTATTCAGGAGGGTGTGGGCGCTTTAGGTGGCTACGGTGAAATATTCTATCGTAATACTCTTTCATCGGGTGTTATTCCACAACTTTCTTTGATATTAGGTCCTTGTGCAGGTGGAGCGGTCTATTCACCGGCATTGACTGATTTTGTATTCGTTGTTGATAAAATTTCGAAGATGTTTATTACCGGACCGAATGTGATAAAAACGGTGTTAGGTGAAGATATCTCGATGGAAGATTTGGGTGGCGCTCGCGTGCATGCAGAAATCACAGGTAATGCTCATTTCTTTGCGATGAGCGAACCAGATTGCTTCGCTCAAGTACGTCGCTTGCTGGATTTTATTCCATGGAATAACTCCGAGCCGGCAAAAGTAGTTTCATCTAAAGAACCTTCAACAGAATTGGATATTGAACAGGTTATTCCTTCAGATCCGAAGCAACCATATGATGTTCGTGATGTTATTAAATGTATAGCTGATGATTCCGATTTCTTGGAAGTTCAAGGCATGTGGGCTGCCAATATTGTTATTGGATTTGGTCGAATGGACGGTAAAACAATAGGTTTTATCGCTAATCAACCTATGGTTCTGGCTGGCGTTCTTGATTGCGATAGTGCAGATAAAGTGGCTCGGTTTATCCGTTTTTGCGATGCTTTCAATATACCTCTTGTTACATTGGAAGATATGCCGGGTTATTTGCCGGGAGTTGATCAGGAACATGCTGGTGTAATACGTCATGGTGCTAAAGTTTTGTATGCATACTCGGAAGCTACCGTTCCTAAGATTACGGTTATTTTGCGTAAAGCATATGGAGGTGGTTATATAGCTATGAACTCTCGACATCTGGGTGCTGATTTTGTCTTTGCATGGCCAACAGCTGAAATTGCAGTTATGGGCCCGGAGGGCGCAGCTAATATTATTTTCGGAAAGGAAATCAAAGAGGCCGAAGATCCTGCGGCTATGCGTCAGGAGAAGGTTAAAGAGTATATTGATAAGTTTGCTAATCCTTATGTCGCAGCAGCCAAGGGTTTTGTTGATGCAATCATTGAACCTAAAGACACTCGCGCAGAATTATTGCATGCATTAAAGATATCAGCGCTAAAGGAAGAGCATAGACCTGCCAAGAAACATGGTTTGCCTCCATTTTAATTGCCAGAAATATGGAAAATGTAAATAATGAATTTGTGGATTTTGTAATGGCTGATGGCGATTACAAAACAAAGGTGACACAAAAATATAATCAACGGACAAAATGGAGTAAACCTGTCGAAGGAGAGGTTTTGGCTCATTTGCCGGGGACGATTATAGAAGTAAAGGTTAAAGAAGGCGACCATGTGAAAGCGGGTCAGCTTCTTCTTATTCATCAAGCTATGAAGATGTATAATCGCATAGTTGCTCCGATAGAAGGAATTGTTGCCTCTGTTGATGTTAAATCGGGAGATAATATTCCTAAGGACTATTTGATGATTAAAATTAAACCGGAATAAGATTAATTCCTTATTTTTGTCTGTCAAATAAGGCTCAGTCAAAAAGATGAAAAAGGCAATACTTTTTATATTATTTCAAATATGTTCATTTTCGCTATTTGCACAGATTAATACTGATCGTGTACTTGCAATAGGACGTAATGCTCTTTATTTTGAAGATTATGTTCTATCTATACAATATTTCAACCAAGTAATCAAGTCGAAACCCTGGTTGGCTGAGCCTTATTTTTATCGTGCAGTAGCGAAAATCAATTTGGATGATTATAAAGGAGCAGAAGAAGATTGCTCTTTGTGTCTTGGACATAATCCGTTTCTAGTTCAGGCATATTATGCGCGAGGTATTGCGAGGCAGAGTCAGGAAAAATATAAAGAAGCCATAGCTGACTATGATAAGGGTTTGGAGTTTAGGCCTGAAGATCAACAGATGTTGAGCAATAAGGCTGTAGCTTGTATACAAAGTAAGGATTATAGAGGCGCCGAAAAGGTGTTTGATGTAATCATGAAGCTCTATTCCAAAGATTCGAAGAACTATATGACGCGAGGGGCGATGTATGCTGAAGAAGGCGATACCATCAAAGCTCTTGCTGATTATTCAAAAGCGATCACCTTGGATCCGTATTATGCTCCTACGTATGGGAATAGAGCACTTCTGCTATATGATAAGCATGATTTGAAAGGAGCTTTAGCCGATTTGAATGAAGCTATTCGTTTGAACACGCGTGAAAGCGGTTATTTCATAAATCGCGGACTTGTACGTTATCAGATGAATGATTTGCGAGGTGCTATGGAAGATTATGATCAGGTAATAAATATAGATAGCCATAATCAGATTGCCCGTTTTAATAGAGCATTACTTCGTTCGCAAGTGGGCGATGATAACAGAGCTATTGAAGATTTTGATGTGGTAATCGAGCAAGAACCTGATAATTATATAGCATACTATAATCGTGCATTGTTGCGTTTTGGAACAGGAAACTATAAAGGATCAATCGGTGATTTTGATAAGGTACTGGCTCAATACCCTAATTTTATTTCCGGTTATTACAGCCGATCAGAGGCTAAGCGAAAGGTGCATGATAATGTAGGGGCTGATCGTGATTATTGGAAGGCTTTCGAGATGGAGCAGAAGTTGAGAAAAGGCAAAACACTATCCAATGCAAATGCTACAGCTTCTGCAGGAAAGAATACCACAACCGTTGATTCACCGGATGTTGCATCGAGTGATAGTAATACGCGTGAAAAATCGGATAAGAGCATTGAAAAATTTAATCGTCTGGTTGTATACGATAAGGACGAAGAACGCAAGAGTAAATATCAGAACGAATTTCGCGGACGCGTACAAGATAGAAATGTGCGTGTAGACCTTGAGTCTCAGTTTATTTTGACTTATTATGAAAAGATAGATCCAATTAAGGAACTTGTGTACTATGATAAGTCCGTCGAAGATTATAATGCCCGTATGCTGTTAAGTCACAAACTTCGTATTACAAATCAGGAAGCACCCTTAACGGAAGACCAAGTATCGCAGCATTTTACTTCAATAAATGAACTTTCGGCAAAGATAGACAAACAGCCGAATAATGCAGACTTCTATTTCGCCCGTGGTTTGGATTATATGCTGGTACAGGATTTTACAGAAGCAATAAAAGATTATTCGAAGGCTATTGAAATAAATCCGAATTTCACGATGGCCTATTTTAATCGCGCCGTAGTACGTTATAAACAATTGGATTATAGCTTGTCGCAAACAGCTGCGGCGGATGAAAATGCCATGTCAGCCGGAATGAGTCTAAATTTTGAAAAGGGAATAGCTACTTCAAATAAGGCTGTTTCTTCAGATCCGATCACAGCCCAACTGAAAGATAATAAAAGGGCTTATGAGCATGAATTGATTACCCATGACTATGATATGGTAATTAAGCTGAATTCGGGTTTTGTGTATGCTTATTTCAACAGAGCTAACTTGCGTTGTGTTCAACGTGATTTCCGTGCGGCTATATCGGATTACAATGAAGCCATAGAACGAGACCCTGAATTTGCTGAGGCTTATTTCAACCGTGGTCTTGCTTATTTGTCGCAAGGAGATGCCAATAAAGGTATAGCTGATTTGAGTAAGGCAGGAGAGCTGGGTATTGTAAATGCCTACAGTATTATCAAGCGTATGACTAGCAATTAAGTAGAATGTGTATCTTTTTGAGAAAAATCTCATTAGATATAAAAAAGAATGCTAAATTTGCAGTTTATATTAATAAGAATTTATAGTGTATAGATTATGATAAAGATTACATTTCCAGACAATTCCGTAAAGGAATATGCCGAAGGAACAAGTGCAATGCAAATTGCAGAAAATATTAGTCCCCGTTTAGCTAAAGAAGTTTTGGCAGCAGGAGTTAATGGCGAAATATGGGATTTGACTCGTCCGATTAACGAAGATGCTTTTCTGAAACTTTACAAATGGGAAGATGATGAAGGAAAGCACGCTTTTTGGCATTCAGGAGCTCACCTGATGGCTGAAGCTTTGCAAGAGCTATATCCTGGTATCAAGTTTGGTATCGGTCCGGCTATTGAAAACGGTTTTTATTATGATGTAGATCCGGGAGATACTGTTATCAAGGAAGGTGATTTTCCTGCTATTGAAGCCAAAATGTTGGAGTTTGTAGCGAAGAAGGAGGAAATTAAGCGTCAGAATATTACAAAAGCTGAAGCCTTGAAGATGTTTGGCGATAGGGGAGAAGTTTATAAGACTGAACTTATCAGCGAGTTAGCAGAAGGAACAATTACTACATATTCACAAGGGGCATTTACGGATCTTTGCCGTGGTCCTCATTTGCCGGATACTTCATATTTGAAGGCAGTCAAAGTAACCAGCGTGGCTGGTGCATATTGGCGCGGCGATGAGAAACGCAAGCAGTTGGTTCGCTTATATGGCATAGCATTTCCGAAGAAGAAGATGCTTGACGATTACTTGGTTATGCTTGAGGAAGCAAAGAAACGCGACCACCGTAAGATCGGTAAGGAATTGGAATTGTTTACATTTTCTTCGGCTGTAGGTGCAGGACTTCCATTGTGGTTGCCTCGTGGAACGCAATTGCGTCTAAAATTGGAAGATTTCTTAAAACGTATCCAAAAGCGTTATGGCTATTTGCAAGTAATGACACCGCATATTGGTAGCAAGCAATTATATGTTACTTCAGGGCATTATGCTAAATATGGCAAAGACTCATTTCAGCCGATTCATACACCTCAGGAAGGTGAAGAGTTCTTGCTAAAACCAATGAATTGCCCTCACCATTGTGAGATTTATAAGGCTTTTCCTCGTTCATATAAAGATTTGCCTTTGCGTTTTGCTGAATTCGGTACGGTATATCGTTATGAACAGAGCGGCGAATTGCACGGATTGACAAGAGTACGTGGTTTTACGCAGGATGATGCACACTTATTTTGTCGCCCTGATCAGTTGAAAGGCGAGTTTTTGAAGGTAATGGATATTATATTTATCATTTTTAAAGCATTGAATTTTGAGAATTTTGAAGCACAGATTTCACTGCGTGATAAAGTAAACAGAGATAAATATATTGGATCGGATGAGAATTGGGAAAAGGCTGAAAGTGCAATCATTGAAGCTTGTCAGGAGAAAGGGTTGAAGGCAAAGATTGAATATGGTGAAGCTGCCTTCTATGGTCCTAAACTTGATTTTATGGTTAAGGATGCCATCGGTCGTCGCTGGCAGTTGGGCACTATTCAGGTAGATTATAATTTACCTGAACGTTTTGAACTTGAATATACGGGTGAAGACAATAAAAAACATCGTCCGGTCATGATTCATCGTGCTCCGTTCGGTTCAATGGAACGCTTTGTTGCTTTACTTATCGAACAGACCGCAGGAAAATTCCCGTTGTGGCTTGCTCCTGATCAGGTGTCTGTTTTGCCTATCAGCGAGAAATTCAACGATTATGCGCATCAGGTTGCCGACATGCTTACCAAAGAAGACTTGAATGTGGTTGTTGATGATCGTAATGAGAAGATTGGTCGTAAAATCCGTGATACAGAGCTGAAAAGAATTCCTTACATGTTGATTGTAGGGGAGAAAGAATTAGAAAATAATGAAGTTTCTGTAAGAAAACAGGGCGAAGGTGATAAAGGTTCGATGAAAATTACTACCTTTGCAGCGCTTTTGAAAAGCGAGATAGATGAACAAATGAATAGTTGGAAAAATAAATAATAAAAAAATAACTAATAACGAGGAGAATATATCTTTTTGAATGAAGAATGACAGTCTGAAAGAACAGTATAGAATTAACGAACGTATACACGTTCGCGAAGTTCGTTTAGTAGGTGATAATGTAGAACAGGGAGTATATCCAATCTCTCAGGCGTTGAAAATTGCAGAAGAGCAAGGTGCCGACCTGGTTGAGATTTCACCGAATGCTGCGCCCCCCGTTTGTAGAGTAATAGAATATCAGAAGTTCCTCTATCAACAAAAGAAAAAGCAAAAAGAACAGAAGGCTAAATCAGTCAAGGTTGTTGTGAAAGAAATCCGTTTCGGACCACAGACCGATGATCATGATTATGACTTTAAGTTGCGGCATGCTAAAGGATTTTTGGAAGAAGGTTCTAAAGTAAAAGCGTATGTGTTTTTTAAAGGTCGTTCTATTTTGTTTAAAGAACAAGGAGAAGTCCTTTTGCTACGCTTTGCTAATGATTTGGAAGACTATGGTAAGGTTGAAATGATGCCTGTATTGGAAGGAAAGAGGATGACTATCATGCTCTCACCGAAAAAGAGTTCAAGTACTTCAACTGTATCCAAGCAAACAGCAAAGAAAACTTTAGATACTGAGAAAAAAGTAGAAACAGAAGAATAAGAAAATAGTGGTGCCTCATAAAGAGGCGTAATGTTTAATAATTAAAATAATTGGAAAATGCCTAAGATGAAGACTAATTCCGGTTCAAAAAAGAGGTTCGCCCTTACCGGAACAGGTAAAATCAAGAGAAAACATGCTTACAAAAGTCACATTCTAACGAAGAAGACTAAGAAGAGAAAGAGAAACTTAACTTATTTCTCGATTGTCGACAAATCTAATAACAGTAGTGTTAAACAGTTATTAGGTATGAAGTAATCACTTTTATTAAGCGAGTTTTTTTATAAGATTTTTATTAACCGAATGTTTTTAGCTAGCAAAGTTCATCTTTATGATGGCGCTAACATTCAAAACAGATTAGAATTATGCCTAGATCAGTAAATCATGTTGCTTCAAGAGCAAAGAGAAAAGAAATTTTAAAACTTACGCGTGGTTATTATGGAGCACGCAAAAATGTTTGGACCGTTGCAAAGAACACTTGGGAAAAAGGTTTGACATATGCTTTCCGCGATCGTCGCAATAAGAAGCGTAATTTCCGTGCACTGTGGATTCAGCGTATTAATGCTGCTGCACGCTTGGAAGGTTTCTCATATTCCCGTTTGATGGGAGCTTTGCATTCAGCCGGTGTTGAAATCAATCGCAAGGTTCTTGCAGATTTGGCTGTCAACCATCCAGAGGCTTTCAAAGCTATTGTTGAGAAAGTTAAATAAATGATTTCATGAAGCTATAAAAGAGCCCTTTAGCGGGGCTCTTTTTTTACGAAAATATTTGGATTTCTCAAAACATTCTATTATCTTTGTATCATAAGACATTGAATGAGTTAAGCCGCACCTTATAGATTGGGAAACTCATCAATTTAGTTTTAATTCCGAGACAAAGCTTTTGTCACTAATGGCGGGCCGCGCCCTTCGGGGTATGCATTGCACGGCGGATTACAAAGGTGGCGAAGCGCTCAAATCCTGTCATCCGGAGTTTGTTCATATCATGGTGCGGCTTTCTTTAAATATAAGAGGGAAATTCTGATAAGGATTTCCCTTTTTACATATAAAAAACTGTTTTGAATTTCTTTGACCTCTTTCTGACGGATTTTTCGGATTTGTTTTTCGATTTAGCTGTTTTTTAATGAAATCTTATTTGCGAGAGCTTGAAAATAAATAGCAGATAATAAAGAGTTTTGACAGCAGAGGAAATCAATTCAATGTTTTATTGCTATATTTGCAGTCATAAATTCGAGTTTGATAAGATTTAAGATATTATATTATTATGTACAGAACAAGAACTTGTGGCGATTTGCGCCACGCTGATGAGGGATTAGTTGTAACATTGGCAGGTTGGGTACAGCGTATTCGCAAATTGGGTGGAATGACATTTGTTGATATTCGTGACCGCTATGGCATTACCCAATTGGTCTTTGATGAGAATGACAATGCAACTCTCTGTGAGAAAGCAAACAAGCTGGGGCGTGAGTATGTGATACAGGCTAGAGGCACTGTACGTGAACGTTCGAGCAAAAATGCCAACCTCCCTACCGGAGATATTGAAATTTTAGTATCAGAACTGAATATATTGAATTCATCATTGACGCCTCCATTCACTATAGAAGATGAGAGCGACGGCGGTGATGATTTACGGATGAAGTATCGTTATCTGGATTTGCGCCGTACGGTTGTACGTAAAAATTTGGAACTTCGCCACAGAATGGCATTCGAAATTCGTAACTATTTAAATAATCTCGGATTTTTGGAAGTTGAAACGCCTGTATTGGTTAATTCAACTCCTGAAGGTGCACGCGATTTTGTTGTACCATCCCGTATGAATCCGGGGCAATTCTATGCTTTGCCTCAATCGCCGCAGACATTGAAGCAACTTTTGATGGTTTCGGGTTTTGATCGCTACTTTCAAATAGTAAAGTGTTTCCGGGATGAAGACCTGAGAGCTGACAGGCAGCCGGAATTCACACAGGTTGATTGCGAGATGAGTTTTGTTACTCAGGAGGATGTTATCACGACATTTGAAGGAATGGCTAAACATCTGTTTAAAGCTATACGCAACATAGAAATAAAAGAGGCTTTTCCTCGGATGACTTGGCAAGATGCCATGAAATATTACGGAAGCGATAAACCGGATTTACGTTTTGGCATGAAGATTGTTGAAGTGCAGGATATAATGAAAGGTTATGGTTTTTCAGTATTTGATAATGCTTCTTATATTGGCGGTATATGTGCTGAGGGAGCAGCAAGTTACACTCGCAAGCAAATAGATCAGTTAACTGATTTTGTGAAGCGTTCGCAGGTTGGTGCACAAGGGTTGGTTTATGCTCGCATAGAAGTTGATGGTACTGTAAAATCAAGCGTTGATAAATTTTATTCTCAAGATGTTTTGAAGCAGATGAAAGAGGCTTTTGCTGCAAAACCTGGTGACTTGATTTTAATCCTTTGTGGTAACGATGCAATGAAGGTTCGGAAACAATTGAACGAATTGCGCTTGGAAATGGGGAATAGACTGGGTTTCCGCGATAAGAATAAGTTTAGTTGTTTATGGGTTATTGATTTTCCATTATTGGAATGGAATGAGGAAGATCAACGATTTTATGCAATGCATCACCCGTTTACTTCGCCTAATCCTGAAGATATTCCATTGCTGGATACCGATCCGGGAGCTGTACGTGCCTGGGCATACGATATGGTAATCAATGGTGTTGAAGTAGGAGGCGGTTCGATTCGTATTCACGATAGTAATTTGCAGGATAAGATGTTTCGCGTACTTGGATTTACGGAAGAACGTGCTCAGTCTCAGTTTGGCTTCCTGATGAATGCATTTAAATATGGAGCTCCGCCTCACGGAGGTTTGGCTTATGGCTTGGATCGTTGGGTTTCATTATTTGCGGGGTTGGATTCTATTCGAGATTGTATTGCATTTCCGAAGAATAACTCCGGTCGTGATGTGATGCTTGACGCACCTTCAGATCTTGAACCCGGGCAACTGGAAGAATTGAGTATCAAAGTAGATATCAAAAATTGATGATCAAGATAAAGGATATATTGAGAGAAATAGAGCGTTATGCTCCGCTTCCTTTGCAGGAAAATTTTGATAACGCAGGCGTTCAGGTAGGCGATGTCAACCAGTTCGCAAGTGGTGCGTTGCTTTGCCTGGATGTAACAGAGGCGGTGATTGACGAAGCTATTGAAAAGGATTGTAATTTGATTATCTCTCATCATCCTTTAGCTTTCAGGGCTTTTAAATCATTAACGGGTTCTACATATATAGAACGTTGTATGATAAAGGCTTGCAAGGAAAATATAGTGATATATGCTGCACATACAAACTTGGATAATGTGGTAGGTGGCGTGAATTATCGTTTGGCGGAATTGATAGGCTTGCAGAATGTACGCATTTTAAGCCCTCAGAAGAATGCATTACTGAAATTAGTTACTTTTGTCCCAGAGAAATATGCAGAATTAGTTAGAACTACATTGTTTAATTCAGGTGCAGGATGTATAGGTAACTATGATTCGAACAGCTACAATTTGAAAGGTGAAGGCACGTTCAGGGCGGGAGAGGATTGTCATCCGTTCTGTGGTGAAATAGGTGAATTGCATGTTGAAAACGAAATTCGCATCGAGACCGTTCTTCCAGCCTATAAGATGTCCGATGTGAAACAAGCGCTACTCTCAGCCCATCCTTATGAGGAACCGGTTTATGATTTTTATCCATTGAATAATCAGTGGGAGCAGGCCGGCTCCGGCATAGTGGGTGAATTGCCGGAAAGCGAAGAAGAATTAAACTTCCTGCAGCGTATAAAGGAATTGTTGAATATTGAATGTGTAAAATACTCAACGATTATAGGCAAACCAATACGAGAAGTGGCTATTTGCAGTGGCAGTGGTGCATTTTTGATTAAAGATGCAATTAATTATGGTGCAGATGTTTTTATTACAGGCGAAGCTAAATACAATGATTTCTATGATGTCGAAGATCGCATTTTGTTAGCAGTTATCGGTCATTACGAAAGTGAAGTTTGTACAAAAGAAATTTTTTGCAATATTATATCGAAAAGATTTCCTAACTTTGCCTTGCATTTTTCGAAAGTTAATACAAACCCGGTAAAATATTTATAAGATGGCTACAGATAAACAACCAGCAGAGAAAGAAATTACAGTTGAAGAAAAGCTTTCAACTTTATATCAACTTCAGACAATGATGACTGAAATTGATAAGATTAAAACACTTCGGGGCGAACTTCCATTGGAAGTACAGGATCTTGAAGATGAAATTGCTGGCCTAGAAACACGTCTTCAAAACTATCAGTCTGAGATTCAAAACAATAACGAAGCAGTTGTTGATGAGAAACATAAGATGGCGGAATCAACCAGTCTGATTGATAAGTATAAGGCACAACTGGACAATGTTCGAAACAATCGAGAGTTTGATAACTTAACTAAAGAAGTAGAGTATCAAGGCTTAGAGATTGAGTTTTCTGAAAAAAAAATTCGTGAATATGGCGAAGCAAATGAACAAAAGAAAAAAGAGATTGCAGAGCTGAAAGAGAGACTTGATGGGCGAAAAGCTGATTTGACTCAAAAAAAAGGTGAATTGGAACAGATAATTGCCGAAACTAAACAAGACGAAGAAAAATTGCGCGATAAAGTAAAGAAACTGGAAGCGATGATCGAACCACGACTCCTTGCTGCTTTTAAGCGTATCCGTAAGGGAGCGCGCAATGGCTTGGCTGTCGTTTATGTTCAGAGAGGTGCATGTGGTGGTTGCTTTAATAAAATTCCACCTCAGAAACAATTGGATATTAAAATGCGCAAGAAAATTATCGTTTGTGAATATTGTGGTCGAATCTTAATTGATCCTGAATTAGCTGGCGTAGAAGAGTAAAGAATGCTTGACGTTGTCCGTGCGTATATAGAAAAAAATAATCTACTTGCAAAAGACCGACTTGTATTGGTAGGTGTAAGCGGAGGAGCGGATTCAATAGCCCTGCTTACTGTTTTGGTAAAGTTGGGCTATTCTTGTTTTGCTTTGCATTGTAATTTTCATCTCAGAGGTGAGGAGTCTATGCGTGATGAACATTTTACTGAAGAATATGTTCATTCATTGAAAATCCCTTATTCAAAAGTGGATTTTGAAACCCAACAATATGCTGATTATCATCATCTCTCGATAGAAATGGCGGCTCGAGAATTGCGATACGAATGGTTTGAAAAGAAACGTATCGAAATGAATGCGCAAGCTATTGCAATTGCACATCATCAAAATGATAATGTGGAAACGTTTTTGCTGAATTTGATTCGTGGAACCGGTATACGTGGCTTATGCGGCATTCGTCCAAAGAATGGATATATTGTACGTCCTTTATTGGTTGTTAGCAAGAGCGATATTATTGAGTGGCTTAGTTCTCAAAATATATCATATATAACAGATAGTACAAATCTTTCCGATGCATATACTCGTAATTTTATACGTCTTCGAATCCTTCCTTTATTGGAAAAAATAAACCCTTCTGTCAGGACTGCCATTTTGTGTACATCAGATAATTTGAGTTCAGTGAATTCTATTTATGAAGACTTTATTCAAGATGCAAAAAGACTGGTAATGGAATCAGAAGACAAGATATCAATTGGTAAATTGTTGCAATTACCTTCTTCTGATACTATTTTGTATGAACTATTAAAGCCATATGGTTTTTCAGCTGCAATTAGTAATAAAATCTGGTCTTCACTTAAAGGTGAATCAGGAAAAATATTTTATTCGCGTAATTACAAGGTGCTTAAAGACCGTGAATATCTTTTTCTTTTGGAAATAAAAGAGGATTTAATTCAGGAATACAGTTTAAATATTCAAGATAATTATTGGAAGGGTCCTATTTCCTTATTTTTTACTATTACCGATTATATCAAAGATTTTCAAATAAGCAGAGATAAACAAGTGGCAACATTTGATTATGATAAATTGTCATTCCCTCTCGTATTAAGAAAATGGAAAGATGGAGACTGGTTCATTCCATTTGGTATGAAAGGAAAGAAAAAGCTAAGCGACTATTTTTCAGACCACAAATTTAGTTTGTTTGATAAAGAGAGAACATGGCTTTTATGTAGCAATAATCAAATCATTTGGATAGTGGGTGAGAGGATAGATAATCGTTTTATTATAGGAAAGATGACAAAAAAGGTTTTAGTTGTGAATTTTTTGAGATAAAAGATATTGGAAGACAAAAAAAAAATTACCTTTGCACCGTATTACTCCGCAGGGATGCATCACAAAAATTAAATGTATTGATGTATAATCTGATGTTTTCAATAAACATATAATTTAATAATAATCAAACTAAAGATATAATTCATGTTTTCACGTGTATTATAATCTTTTCATGCAATATTTATTTACTTCTCAATATGCAGAAATATAACATAATTGAACTAAATGAAAAACTCCTTCCTGAGTTGCAAAGTATAGCGGAAGAGTTAGGTATAAAAAAAATAAGTTCTCTAAGAAAAGATGAACTTGTATATAGAATACTTGATGAGCAAGCTATCTCAATTGCAGGTATGCAAGTAGAAAAGGAAAGCAAGAAAGAAAAACAAGTTAAGCAGAAAAAGGGACCTGGGCCGCAAGTGAATGCTCCAAACAATGTAAGTGCTGGCACCAATAAAGGATCTACTGCTGCTCCTTTTCCAGTAGACGCTTCTCCTAAAGCAGAAAAGCCGATGCAGTCAACAAAAAAACGCCGGAATCGTATAGAAAAGAAAGATAAAGTTCTTTCGGAAAATGCTTCACAAGATATTAAACCAAGCCTAGTTAATGCTAAATCAGAGGCAAATGTAGCTTCTAATAATAACCAGGCGAATAAAGTTACTCCGTCGAATACATCTGATGTAGGTTCCAAAAATCAGCCTCTTGAAAATAAAAAAGTAAATGTGCCGGCTGCAACAGAAAAATTGGAATTATCGGCTAAGCCTGAAACTGTCAAAAATGAAGTCGGAATATCTAAACCAGCAAACTATCCAAAGGAAGTTGTTAAATCTATACTTCCACCGGTTGTGGCTGATTATGAATTAAATGATTTGCCAGAAGAAGATCTTTCAGATAGTCCGATCGAACCTTATGAAACAGAAGTTACACCGCCTGTTATTCCTCCGGTAGCAGCGGATGGGGAAGAGCCTAAGCGAGTCGTATTCAGGCATCCGGATACAAAGTCGGTTCTTGATCAGCTTTTTCCGATAATACCATCTTCAACGAAAGCTGAATCTAAAGTACAAAATGAATCCAACAATACAAGTCCACAACCGACAAGTCATTCAAACAGCAATCGTTCATCCAACCATAGTAATCAAAAAAATAGTCAAAATGCCCCTTCTTCTCAAGAAAAAAAGTATGATTTTGATGGCATTTTGAATGGAACGGGTGTGTTGGATATAATGTCAGATGGTTATGGCTTCCTTCGTTCTTCGGATTATAATTATTTGACTTCTCCAGATGATATATACGTATCGCAATCACAAATCAAATTATTTGGGTTACAGACAGGCGATGTTGTTGAGGGTTCTATACGCCCTCCTAAAGAAGGCGAAAAATATTTCCCATTAGTAAAAGTCGATAAAATAAATGGCCGTTTGCCTGAAGAAGTTCGCGATAGAATACCTTTTGATCATCTGACTCCGCTTTTCCCTGATGAGAAATTTATGCTCACAGCAAAGAAAGCACCTAAAGTATATGATAATATATCTGTTCGTGTCGTAGATTTGTTTTCTCCGATAGGAAAAGGGCAACGTGGTTTAATCGTGGCTCAGCCTAAAACTGGTAAAACAATGCTCTTGAAAGATATAGCAAATGCAATTGCTTTTAATCATCCGGAAGTTTATATGATTGTTCTTTTAATTGATGAGCGTCCTGAGGAGGTTACAGATATGGCTAGAAGCGTTGATGCTGAAGTAATTGCTTCTACTTTTGATGAACCGGCAGAGCGCCATGTGAAGATTGCCGAAATTGTATTGAATAAGGCGAAGAGGATGGTTGAGTGTGGCCATGATGTCGTTATTCTTCTTGACTCTATTACTCGATTAGCTCGTGCATATAATACAGTTCAGCCTGCTTCTGGCAAGGTCCTTTCTGGTGGTGTTGATGCCAATGCTCTTCAAAAACCAAAACGTTTTTTTGGTGCTGCTCGTAATATAGAGAATGGAGGAAGCCTCACTATTCTGGCGACAGCATTAACCGAGACGGGTTCTAAAATGGATGATGTGATTTTTGAAGAGTTTAAAGGAACAGGAAATATGGAATTGCAACTGGATAGAAAGTTGTCAAATAAACGTATTTATCCGTCAGTTGATATTACGGCGTCAAGTACACGTCGTGATGATTTGTTGCAAGATGAAACGACTTTAAACAGAATGTGGATTCTTCGCAAGTATTTGTCGGATATGAATTCTTTGGAAGCTATGGAATTTGTAAAGAAACGTATGGAACAAACATTCGACAATGCAGAATTCTTGGCCTCAATGAATAGTTAATCTCACAATATTTTTATTGGATGAAAGGCGTACAAATATAGAAAACTATTTTTGTATGCCTTTTCCATTTTCAGAAGATTTACTATAACCTCTCTTTTGAGATTTATGAGATGACTTGCTCCTGTTTCTTGGCGAATTATTTCCCCTCTTTCGGCATTTACTTGGTTCATAAAGAGGTGCATCTCCAAATTTTGGATCAATAGGAATTTTATAAATATCCTTTTCAAGGAAATCTTCTATTTGTTTGAATTGAGGTTGCTCCTCCTGTGAGACAAAGGTGATAGAAAGACCCGCCTCATTTGTACCTCTGGCTGTTCGACCTATTCTATGTACATAATCTTCAGGATCATGAGGAATATCATAGTTGATTACAAGAGTAATATCATTAATGTCAATACCTCTTGATACGACATCGGTTGCGACTAATATATCTATATGTCCATTTTTAAATTCTTTCATTACCTCGTCCCGTTGTAGTTGTTCAAGGTCAGAATGCATTTCAGCAGTATTAAATTTCATTCTTTTTAGCGTATTAGTCAGCTCTTTTACTTTTAGTTTAGAGGAAGAAAAGATTAAAACACGCTTTGGCAGTGATTGTAAAAATAAGTCTTTTAAAATCTGTATTTTTTGATTCTCATAACATATATAGGCAGATTGGATAATTGTTTCAGGTGGGCGGGCAATAGCAATTTTTACTTCTTCCGGATTTTTTAGAATGTTTTTAGCTAAAGTACGTATTTTATCTGGCATAGTGGCCGAGAACATTATTATCTGACAAGTTTTCGGTAATAATTGGTATATCTGCATAATATCTTCATGGAATCCCATATCAAGCATTCTGTCGGCTTCGTCTAATATAAAAAAGGAAACTTTTGTCAAGTCTACAGTCCCCATTTTGATGTGAGACAATAATCTTCCCGGTGTTGCGATAACAATATCAGCCCCTAGTTGCATTCCTTTTTTTTGTTGATCCCAGGCAGCACCATCTGTTCCACCATAGACTGCTACAGCTGATACCGGAATGAAGTAAGCAAATCCTTCTATTTGTTGGTCAATCTGTTGAGCTAATTCACGTGTAGGAGCCATAATGACAGCATTAATCGCATTTTCAGGATGATTACCTTTATATAATTCATTGATAACGGGCAACACATAGGCGGCCGTTTTTCCTGTACCGGTCTGGGCACAAGCAATAATATCTTTGCCTTGCAAAATAAATGGTATTGTCTGTTCCTGAACAGGCGTCGTTTCTATAAAATTCATTGCATCGAGACCGTCCAATACAGCCTCTTCTAAGTTCAATTCATCAAATCTCATCTTTTGTTATTATAATCATTCATAAGTAGTTTTAAAGAATAGTTGCATAAGTTATTTATATTATTTTGAAATCCTCATTGAGATTTTTTCGAGTATATAAACAACAGCAAAACCAAAAATCATTAATCCTATAGCTGCACTTATTGTTTCGTTAGGCATAACATTGTGTTCCATGAGAACTGTTTGACCATTATTGATAATCTGGTGCGTTTCTTTCCATGGCCAAACTTTGTTGAGAGAACCGAGCATAAAGCCCGTCAGCATTGAAATGGTAATATTATGCAACTTGGAAAGGGCATACGATAATACTCTTGAGAAACTTGTAATTCCTATAAAAGCACCGCATACGAAGACAAGTATTATAATTATTTTGAAGTTTTTGACGGCATCCATTATATAAAAGTATTTGCCCAATAGCACTAAAATAAAACTGCCTGAGATTCCCGGTAGAATCATTGCACAAATAGCAATTGCACCACATAAGAAAATAAAAAGAAGATTATTAGGTGTTTCTGCGGGTGTAGCAACTGTAATGTAATATGCAATAGCTATTCCTGCAATGAAACTGACAATCACCTTCCAATTCCATTGGCGTATATCTTTTGAAACAAACCAGGTGGAAGCTAAAACGAGTCCAAAAAAGAAAGCCCATACTAATACCGGATAAGCAACTAAAAGCCAAGTTATTAACTTGGCTAAAGAAAAGATGCTGATAGCAATGCCAAATACCAGCGAGAATAAAAAATTGGCATTTATTCCTTTCCAAAATAAAGCTATTTTCCCCGTGAAAAGTAGTTTGAGGTTTGCTGCATTGATACTCTTAATCGAATTAACTAATTCTTCATATATTCCCACAATGAACGCTATTGTTCCACCTGATACACCAGGAACAACATCTGCTGCTCCCATTGCTATTCCTTTGAGTGTGATTAAGCTGTAATCTTTTAATTTTCTCTCCATAATTCATAATTAATTGTTGTTGTCTTTGTTATTCAGAAATTCTTTCACTAAATCTTCCGGTGGAATATGTTTATCCATATCGTCGTTAATAATGGAAGTAACATCTATTCCAAAATGTTTTTCCAAACAATTGAGAAGTTCGTCCGGTGAAAGTTTCGTAAAATATTCATCAAAGTGTTCCATATCTCCATTTATCAAATATGCCATTGCCAATTGAAAGAATACATTCGGCATTTCTTCTTTGAAATCTAGAATCTTGTGATAGTATTCTATGGCTTTGTTTACTTTTCCTTTGACACAGAGAAATTCAGCGGCCATTAGTAGGAGCTTGATATCTCCGGGATCTTTATCTTTCATAGATTCCATAATATTGAATAATTGTTCGGAAATTTCCATGATTTTAGAACTATCATTATTTTTCAGATAGTCTAGTATCATTAATGACAATATATGGATGTCATTAGGAAAATGTTCGGCCGCTTTTAATAGCATTTGGTGGGCTTCGTCTCCTTTTCCTAATTCGATGCAACTGCGCATATATGTGATGTAAGTTGAAGGTTTGTCTAGTTTTCCTTTTTTTTCGAAAAGTTCATGCAGAAGCTTATACGCATTTTCAAAATCTTGTAATTTGATATAACAGTTCGCTTGCCAAGGAATGTCGTGAAACTTTTCATTTTCATCACCTGGAATTTCATTGAAAGCTTCTATCGCTTTTTGATAATTTTTATTCATATACAAACAATATGCCTTTAATGATTTGGCTTCACTCCCAAAAGTGTCACAAGTAGTGGCGAAATCCAGTGCTTCTATTGCTTTATCATAATTAGAAATGGATGAATACAATCTTCCCAATAAAAACCAATAGTCGTACGAATATGGATTCATATCAATCAGCTTATTGCATGTTTGGATAGCTTCTTCAAATTTACCTTTATTTTCGAGGTTGTAACAAAGTTCTTCCGTTAAAATGATGTTATCCGGAAATCGTTTTAATCCTCTTCTGATAAAATCATTAGCTTCATCCTCCATATTTGAATCGTTTAATAGAGGAGCTATATCTTCGAATAGTCCTTCCAAATAATCGCACTCTTTTTTCTCCAGTAGCTCAAGATAGTTGACTGCTTTATCATAACCGTCCAACATGCAATAACACTCTACTCTCACCGCATCACCATCTTCATTGTTGGTGTCGCTGATAGAATTGAGAAGTGCTAATGCATTTTCATAGTCTTCGTGTAAAATGTATATTTTACATTTTCGGATTAACAAGCCCGAATCTTCAGGATGAAGTTTTAAACCTAGTTCCAGAATGTCATTATAATAGGCATAATCTTCATTATTTTCAAAACTATCTAATAATTCTTCTATCTCATTGCTGTCGAAATAGGTATCTTTCCCCTTTCGGTAATTGGATAAATAAAGTTGTAACAATCGTTTGATTTCATCTTTTCCCATTTTACACAGATTTGTTGTTATTAATTTTACTCCAAGTATCTTTTAGAGATACTGTTCGGTTGAAAATTAATTTATCAGCTGTTGAATCTTTATCAACATTGAAATAACCTATACGTTGGAACTGCAAGTAATCAAAAGGTTTTAGCGTATCTGTATATTTTTCTACATAGCAATTCGTCAAAACATTTAATGAGTCAGTGTTTATTATTTCTTTCATCGCTGTTAGTGGAGAGCAATTTTTTTCTTCGCAGATTGCAGCCATTTCATCGCGCGGATTTTCTACTTTCCATAAGCGATCGTACAAGCGTACTTCAGCCGGAAGGCAATGAGAACAACTGACCCAGTGAAGTGTTCCTTTCACTTTTCTATTGCTTTCAGGCATACCACTTTTTGTCTTTGAATCATATTCACAATATATTTCAACAACTTCACCTTTTTCATTTTTCTTACATCCTGTACACTTAACGATATATGCATTTTTTAATCGTACTTCTTGTCCGGGTGTCATACGAAAGAATTTCTTCGGAGCATCTTCCATAAAATCTTCTTGTTCAATCCAAAGTTCTTTGCTAAACTCTATTGTATGGCTCCCTTTTGATTCGTCTTCAGGATTATTTACAGCTTCCAGTTCTTCTACTTGTTCTTCCGGGTAGTTTGTCACTATCAGCTTCACGGGGTGTAAAACAGCCGAAACACGTGTGGCCCGTAAGTTTAGATCTTCTCTGACAGCACTTTCCAATAAAGAAAACTCATTAAGCGCATCGTAAGTAGTATATCCTATTTTATCTATGAATTTACGAATTGACTCAGGCGAGTAGCCACGGCGTCTGAAACCACAGATAGTAGGCATTCGCGGATCATCCCAACCATTCACTAATCTTTCTTTAACGAGGATGAGCAGATTTCGTTTGCTCATTAATGTATAATTGAGATTCAATTTGTTGAACTCTGTCTGGCGTGGTCTGTTATCATTCAGGTCTTTGTTTTCTTTCAACCAGTCGATGAAGAGGTCATATAACGGACGATGGACAACAAATTCGAGTGTACATAATGAGTGTGTAACACCTTCAAAAAAGTCACTTTGTCCGTGAGCGAAGTCATACATCGGGTATACTTTCCATTTCGTGCCGGTACGTGCATGCGGAGTTTTGAGTATACGATATATAATTGGGTCGCGAAAATGCATGTTTGGATTTGCCATATCTATTTTAGCGCGAAGGACCATCGAACCTTCTTCTAATTCCCCACTATTCATTTTATTAAATAGTGCAAGATTTTCTTCAACAGGGCGGTCGCGGTACGGACTGTTTATTCCCGGTTGAGTCGGGGTTCCTTTTTGAGCAGCGATTTGTTCGGATGTTTGTTCATCCACATATGCTTTTTCTTCCTTAATCAGCCTGATAGCAAAATCCCATAGTTGTTGAAAATAGTCGGATGCATAGTATACATGATTCCAATGGTAGCCCAGCCATTTGATATCTTCCATTATGGCATCAACGTATTCCATATCTTCTTTTACTGGGTTGGTATCATCGAACCTTAAATTGCAAACGCCGCCATGGCGTTCGGCTATACCAAAATCCAGGCAGATAGCTTTCGCATGACCGATATGTAAGTATCCGTTAGGTTCTGGAGGAAAACGGGTTTGAACGCGTCCCTTATTTTTACCTTCCGATAGATCTTTCTCTACCATTGCTTCGATGAAATTCAGACTTTTTTTGTCTTCTTCATTTGTTTTCGAATCGTTGTTAATAGTCGCCATATATTGTTGTTTCTTTACTTACGGAGTGCAAATTTATACAATTATCTTTGATTTGCATATTTCGTGAGATAACGATATGCATTTTTAGAATTTTCTGAATGTATAGGTTTTGTTTTCGCTACTCAAAATAAGCCGTTTGCCTGTTAGCTTTTCGATCGTATACATACGTTTGCCTTCAGACCAGTCTGTTAAATGAATAAATTTAGTTATATTTTTTTGATCGTTTAACTCTAATAATAGTTGATTCCCATTACTAATTGTGTTAAACCCGACCCATGCTGTATAGTTGTTATTTGAAGGGGAATATAATTGGTATTGAAATAGTGAGTTTTCAAAATTAAAGTATATGGTGTCAATTGGCTCAACACTTCCTTTTGTCTCAATTTGCTGCATTTGCCATTTGCCCGACAACTTTGATTGGTCATCTTTGCTGCAGGCAAAACATAATAAAACAGAAACAATTGTTAAAATACTTTTTGTCATACATTTGCTCTTAAATATGTTCAAAGGAACGCATTTATTTTCTGAAATGCAAATTAATAGTTCATATATGTGCAAAAAAGCGATTACTCCTTTGTTTGTATATATTAGCAATAACCATAGGCAGAACTCAATTCGACCGACTGATGCGTGTATGGATTTATGGTCACCCATGAAGAGTTTGTTCATCAAACTATAACAAAAGAGAAAATCTAGTATGTTGTATTAGAATAAAAAGTATATTTGTAAATCGATTAATATAATAATTGAAGTTATTCATAAATTAGAAAAGATATATGTATGTATTTATTAGGTTGTGATATAGGAAGTTCTTCAGTAAAGGCTTCTGTTGTTGATAAGGATAGCGGATTAACAATCGCCTCGGAATTTTATCCTAAAGACGAAGCTCCTATTAAAGCACTTCGTCCGGGTTGGGCGGAACAAAATCCGGATGACTGGTGGAATTCATTAAAGGATGCCATTCGGGGTGCATTGGTTAAAGGTAATATAAAAGGGAGCGATATTGAAGCAATCGGCATTTCTTATCAAATGCATGGACTTGTGTTGGTTGACAAAAAAATGGAGGTATTACGTCCTTCCATTATCTGGTGCGACAGTCGTGCGGTTTCTTTTGGCGAGCGTGCTTTTAAATCTATTGGAGATGAGCAATGTCTGAAACATTTATTAAATTCTCCGGGCAACTTTACGGCATCTAAGCTAGAATGGGTGAAAGAGTTCGAACCCGGTATTTATGAGAAAATATATAAGTTCATGTTGCCCGGCGATTATATTGCTATGCGAATGACAGGCACGATATCGACAACCATATCTGGTTTGTCTGAAGGAATTTTTTGGGATTTCAAGGATAATTGTGTTTCGAATGATTTGATGGATTATTATGGGTTTAGTAAGGACATGATTCCTGATATCTGTTCCACATTTGGTGTTCAAGGCACTCTGACGGCTGCTGTTGCGACTGAGTTAGGTTTGAAAAAAGGGACACCTGTTACTTATCGGGCCGGCGATCAGCCAAATAATGCTTTGTCGCTAAATGTTCTTAATCCCGGTGAAATTGCTGCTACAGGTGGTACCTCAGGTGTGGTATACGGCGTTAACGATAAGATCAATTATGATAAACGTTCAAGAGTGAACATTTTTGCTCATGTCAATCATTCGGATAAGCAAACCCGTTTAGGCGTATTACTTTGTATCAATGGCGTTGGTATACTTAATTCATGGGTTAAGCGGAATGTTGCTCCTGAAGGAATGAGTTATCAGGCGCTGGATGATCTGGTTGCTACTGTTCCTATCGGTTCCGAAGGGCTTTCCATTCTGCCATTTGGTAATGGAGCTGAAAGAATGATTGAGAATAAAGAAATCAACTGTTCGATCCAAGGATTGAATTTCAATATTCATAATAAAGCTCATATTGCGCGTGCGGCTCAGGAAGGGATAGTTTTTTCATTCAAATACGGAATGGATATTATGCATGATATGGGCATTGATAGTGGTGTTATTCGTGCCGGCAAAGCCAATATGTTCTTGAGCCCGGTATTCAGAGAAGCCTTGGCCTGCGTTACCGGGACGGAAATAGAATTGTTTGATACCAATGGAGCTGACGGTGCCGCTAAAGGAGCTGGTATCGGAGCGGGCATTTATTCATCAGCTAAGGAAGCCTTTGCTTCGCTAAAGAAAATTAATGTCACAGAGCCTGATGGATTAAAAGCTGATAAATATTGTGCTGCATTTGAAATTTGGAAAGAAAGGTTACAGAAGATGATATAACAAATATTTTTGTAAGTTTGCAGCGCAAAAATAGAAAAGCCAATGTTAGTTTGGAGAAAAATAATGATCTGGGGGCGCAACATTCTGATAGCATTGTTTGCTTCCAGTATATTAGCTGTATTGATATTTAAATTTGTACCGGTGTATTATACGCCGTTAATGTTCATCCGTTTGATTGAACAGTTCCATGATGGCAAATCTTTGAAACTGGAGCATAAATGGGTTCCGATGGAAAAGATCGCTCAACCTTTGGCGCAAGCTGTTATTGCTTCTGAAGATAACCTGTTTATGGAGCACCATGGGTTTGATTTGACCCAGATAGAGAAGGCTCGTTCCGAAGCTGAAAGAGGAAAACGCGTACGTGGCGCAAGCACAATTTCGCAGCAAACGGTGAAGAATGTGTTTCTTTGGCCAGGGAAAAGTTATGTACGTAAAGGCATTGAAGCCTACTTTACTGTCCTTGTTGAGTTTGTTTGGGGAAAGAAGCGTATTATGGAAGTTTATCTCAACTCAATAGAGATGGGTGAAGGCATTTATGGCGCAGAAGCTGTTGCTTATGCTCATTTTGGCAGGCCGGCATATAGGTTGAACCGGAGGCAAGCTGCATTGATAGCAGCTTCATTGCCTAATCCTCGTCGCTTTGATTCTGGAAAACCTTCGCCATATATGCTTCGTCGACAAGCTAAGATTTTGTCGATCATGAGTAAACTGATTCAAGTAAAAATGGGTTATGGAAGCGAAAACATCGGCGACGATATCGATTCCGGTAAAACCAAATCAAGAAAAAAATGGAGAGCTTCACTTATTACGACCTCGGACGCATCGACTATCCAGAGGCTTTAAAGCAACAGACCAACGCTTTTAATGCCTTATTGGCATCAAAAGCTAATAACACACAAGAGAAAAGTTGTCTTTTCTTTTGTGAACATAACCCTGTAATGACTTTAGGAAAAAGCGGTCATGAATCGAATTTACTCATCCCTGAAGAACTTTTGCAGAATCGTGGAATAGAGTTTTTTCATATCAATCGTGGTGGAGATATTACATACCATGGTCCGGGTCAGATTACCGGATATCCTGTTTTTGACCTTGATTACTGGCATTTAGGTTTGAAGCAGTATATACATCAACTTGAAGAAACCGTTATACGATTCCTTGCTTTATATGGAATTAAAGGAGAACGGCTTGATGGCGCTACAGGTGTTTGGTTGGATCCGTTGATAAAAGGACGGGCGAGAAAGATTTGTGCTATTGGTGTCAAAAGTAGCCGGTTTGTAACTATGCATGGTTTTGCCTTGAATATTAACACGGATCTTAGCTATTTTACATTAATAAATCCTTGCGGTTTTGTGGATAAAGGCGTTACTTCTCTAGAAAAAGAATTAGGTGAGAAGCAAAATTTTGAATTGGCGAAAATAAAATTACATGCGCTTTTTAGTGAAATGTTTCCGGTTATATAGACTGTAATCCCTAAGTAAATCCATTATCTTCTTTTGATTTTATTTTAACTTTTCACGCTTATACTGTTTGGGAACAGTATCTTTGGTTGTAGGACGTATTCGCGTGAATAGCATTCGTTGTTTGCGGAAGATATCAGACAAGCGTGTAAAATCTTTTTTATACATGATGCCAACACCTTGTGTAGTAAGTGCCTGACGTAGATACATACTATACAGTTCATTGGCATGATTATAAGCTTTCAATCTGATATCGCCGCTTTGATTCAGCTTGTATTCCAAGTCAAATTCACCAATGAACGCATTCTTTTGTGCTGCTGAACTGTTTTTATATCCAAAGTTTCCATTAAACAGCAACCTGTTATCCAATAACTGGCTCGACAGTAACATTTCAACTTCAGTATCCTGAAGCCCGTCCTGACTGGTACGAATATTTGTACCCAATTGTACTTTATCAGTAAAGCTATTCATGATGTTGGATATCTGCGTTGATAGGGCGGATGAAGCAACGGCACTGAAGTCGTTCGATGCATAGGGATTGATGGTATAATCGGGCGTATAAAATTTGTTCAGAACCAATAAGTATACTATTTGTCGCGTCATCATATCTTCTGTATTCACTAAACTCCTCACTTGTCTTTCCAATTCTTCGTTTGACCCCGGGAGTTCTATATCAAAAGAAATGTTCGGGCTTCTTAACATGCCGTCTAATAGCAGAACACAGTTTACAGGTATATTGCGTTTAGGTGTTTCAGTAACAAAGCTGGCATCCAAGTCCTGGATGTTAGCTGTCAGGTTGTAGATCGCATTAATGTTCATAGTGGCATCATAAGGATCACCACGAAAACTGATACTGCTTCCTTCACGGATTTTAAAGTCTTTATGAATTAGCTGTTGCAAGCTGAAATTATATTTTCCACTGGTTATGTCCAGATTTCCATAAAGACGCAGATCTGTTTTTGACCCATACTGCATTTGCAGACTGCCGGTACAATTTCCGGTTATTTTATCGCCGGATATGGGATCCATGATGACATCAATTGTTGCATCCGGAGTAACATCAAACAGGAAGTTCATTTTATATTCGGTCCCGTTGTCTGTTTTATGTACAGTCAGGGCTTTTCGTACAGAATCATTCTTTGCCTCAGCGGCTTGTTGTTGCATCTCTTTTTTATTAACAAAGTTGATAAAGTCGTACTCTGTAGCCGATTCGTCCATAAAATTCAGTGTGATGGACGTTTTGGGTTCACTTCTCAGATTAATATCAAAATTGATCAGTTTTCCTGATCCTTGAATGGTTGTCGTGCCTGTTCCATAGGCAGAACCATAGATCATCGGATTCGTTTTCTTTGGAATATCATAGACAAGCATATTTTTTGCCTGAATATTTATATTGTAATTCAAATCTTTGAAATGATTGTGGTTTACTGTCAGATTTACTTTTGCCGAGTTATTATATTTGTCGTGAACCGTTATGTTACGTGCCATAATTGCCTTGTTTGTCATGTGGATGGAGTCGGAAAAATGATAATAAGTGTTTGTGTAATCAATGCCAAAGCCCCCATCTTTAATGAACGCATCTCCTTCAATATTAAGTGCACTGAATGGTCCGTAAAAATGAACGTCTCCATATCCGCGTCCTTTGATATTTTTAGCTATACTGCCAACAAATGGTTGTATGAAAGCAATGTTTATATCTTTAGCACTGAAATAGAGAGAAAGGCCATCATTTGGCCCTACGGGATATACATAACCACTTACGTCTGTCCAGGTTGTGTCGTTGGCATAGATACTGCCCAGCATCATGATACCCTTTTGTGCATCATCCCATTCGCTGAACAAGTTCAGTCGCCCCAGAGCCACTTGATTGAAAGAAAAATTCTGAACTTCAAGATCCGTATTTATCATGCGGCTTCCATACAAGTCTACAATATTGAATTTGCCTGTAGCTTTGCCGGCAAACAGGAGAACAGGTATATTGAGAATATCAAAGATATAACTCAATTCCACTTGCTTCATATCCAGTAAAAGTGTATCCGAAGGATTTTTGGAGATAAATCCTTTCATGTGCAGGTATTCATTATTGTGCGATATTGAAAAGTTTTGAATAGCAATGCGTCCGTTATCGAGTGTTATTTTAGAAGGAGCAATATTCCATAAGGTATCGTTCAGAATAAGTGGACTTTTATTTAATGATATTTCGGTATGCAATTTTGATTGTCCATTTTCATTTTTCCATTCGGAGAATTGTGTGGAGGCTGAAAGATCGGCTTTGAATTGCCGTGTTTTATTGTTTGCCCAACTGAGCAGAGTATTAACTACATTATTATGTGCATCCATTTTCAAATCCAGATAGTTGCGGTTGCCTTTATTGTTGTAGTTTATTGTCTTAAGTTGCAAATTTGCATTGCCTTCGGAATTGTCGCAAGTCAGATAACCGGATTCGAACATTGAACTACCTATATTAAATTTAGGCAGAAACGCTTCGATACGAAAACGGTTATAACGGTCATTATATAATGCCGTGATGCGTCCTTCGTTTATGATACTAACAGGTAGTTTTAATGTTTTTGATATAGCTTCAGTATTGCCTATCGTTAGCAAAAGTGTGAAGTTATTTTCCATGATTTTTTTCTTTGACTCCTTAGTATTGGCTAATGCAGGGATATAGGTTTTCATGGTGTTTATCAGACTGGGAAGAATCGTTGTGAATGAATATGCACCTGCAACTTCTCCATTTAAGATATCTGATTGAATTGTTAATCGCCTGTCTTTTTCTGTTCCTGTCGCATTGATCAATAGTTTACGCAAAAAGAAACTACTTGGTTTTGTTTTAAAAGAAAGACTGTCTAATTGAATTACTCCTTCCAGATTATCGATGTTATTGCCCTTGAAATTTGCATTCATCGCAAAAGAGATATCTGGTGCTTCATATGTTTTCAGTAGATGCAGACTGTCTGGACGCAGATGATCCACTCTTGACGTGAAGTTAAATATTGAATTTTGTCCTTCATGTTTGAATAATCCTTCGGCATAGAGTTTGCCGTTTGGATCGTTCATCATTATTTCTCCATCGAAACTGTTTGGGTTAAAATTGCCCGAAAGTTGTATTTTTTCATACTTGTATCCGTTGTATCCAAATTCATCAATATCAGCCTTTATATTTCCACTAAAAGATCCGCTTTGGGGCTGGTGAGCGTCCAGGACAACATCCAATTTTGCTGCTCCATAGGGATTGTTGGCTGCAAAAAGTTCGTGGAGCTGGATTGTGGAAGTTGAGATATGACCTTTGATGAAGGAACCTATTCGTTCGTTTTTATCTTTACCAATAATCAGATCGGCTTGTAATGAACCTATGGCAGAAGACAACTTTCCATAGGCTATCAAATTATCAAAAAAGCCGGATATTTCGCCGGAAAAGTTGACAGTTCCCAATTTGACTATCGGATCAGGGAGTCTGACAGGATGTCTGTTGAAGTTACTAACCAGTCCTGCAATGCCATCGGTCGTGACGTACATCTTATTGACTTGTCCCAGGATATAAGCATTCTTCGGATTTGTGATTCCCCGCATTTCCATTTTGCCGACAAAAAGCATCTTGTCGCTGTACTTTAATAGTAAACGCTTAAGATTGATATTATTTACGTATCCGGAAGCTTCGGCTGAAAGTTCGATGATGTCCGTAAAATTATGAAATGCCGGAATAAACGGAGAAAAATCTTTCAAGCAGACTTGTGATGAAGGAATGTTGAGTGTCAGCAACGCAGAATTCATCCAATCTTTAAATTGCTTAGCTTTAGTCAGGTTTATACTTGCGTGATCAATCTTTAGGTTGGTTTGAGGTAATTTGATTTCCAAATTGTCAATGAAAGCACTGTCTTTATTTCCAATCAGATTCAAAGTCAGTTTATTCAATTTGAATCCGGATGATTCCTCCAGGCTCATCTTTTTAATATGGGCATTCAGGCTATCTTTATTGAAGGCCTTCAGTGATATGTTGGCACTCAGATTATGTATATCAATATGCTGTGCATTAAATTTATTAGGTTGATATCCGGCACTTTGCACATCATAGCGCAAATGTCCGCGTCGGATAAGTATCGTATTAAACCTCAGGTCTATATTCGATTTTTTTTTCAAAGTATCCTTACTCGCAAAAGCATCTATAACAAATTGCAGATTAAGTTTGCTTTCGGGCGTTTTCTTTTCTAGGTTCAGTGTAAAACCGAATAATTGTACGGTTGTAAATACCATTTTGCCTTTTAGCAAAGGAAGCGCTTCGAATCCGGCTGCGACGTGGTTGGCAACGAAAAGAGGTTTCCTTTCCTGATCAGCCAGATACACATTATCTAGTACAATACGGTTAAACCATCCGATATCTACTTTTCCTATTTTTACGGGTACTCCGAGATAATTTGATAGTTCGGTAGAGGCAATACTTGCCACCTTTGTTCGAATATAAGGTATCTGCAACATAATGGCAGGCGTTGCATAAAATATCCAGAACAACGTAAGCAGAAAAACAACTATGTATTTCAGACCTTTGATATCTTTATCGAAATTTATTGGCAAATTTACAAATAATTGCGATAGATTCCGTTATTTTGCATGAAAATATAAACTGAAGGGTATATGAGTACAACAATATTAGGTATTGAGTCGTCCTGTGATGATACGTCGTCGTCGGTTATACGTGACGGTGTTATGTTGTCGAATGTTATTGCCAGTCAAGCGGTTCATGAAGCTTACGGAGGTGTGGTTCCTGAGCTGGCTTCACGCGCACATCAGCAAAATATAGTTCCAGTCGTTTCCGAAGCGATCAAGCGGGCAGGTATTGATAAGTCCGAAATTGATGCGATAGCATTTACACGTGGACCTGGTTTATTGGGTTCTCTTTTAGTTGGAACTTCTTTCGCTAAAGGTTTGGCTACCTCGTTAGGTATACCTATGATCGAAGTAAATCACTTGCAGGCACATGTATTGGCTCACTTTATTAAGGAATCACCTGACGACAATCATGCACCTACATTTCCATTCATGTGTCTGTTGGTGTCGGGCGGCAATTCTCAGATTATTAAAGTGAATGCATATAATCAGATGGAGGTGGTGGGTCAGACTATTGATGATGCTGCCGGTGAAGCTTTTGATAAATGCGCTAAAGTTATGGGATTAGGTTATCCTGGCGGTCCGATTGTAAACCGACTTGCTAATGAAGGTAATCCTAAAGCGTTTACATTCAGTAAACCTCATATTTCGGGTTATGATTATAGCTTCAGCGGACTGAAGACTTCATTCTTGTACACATTACGTGATAAACTTCAGGAAGATCCGAATTTTATCGAAAATAATAAAAGAGATTTGTGTGCTTCGTTGCAAGCAACAGTTATAGATATTCTGATGGATAAATTACGCAAAGCAGTTAAAGCCTTAGGAATTAATCAGGTAGCCTTGTCTGGAGGTGTATCAGCCAATTCCGGTTTACGCGACGCATTTCTCGATCATGCAAAACGTTATGGGTGGAAGGTCTATATTCCGAAGTTTTCATTTACGACAGATAATGCGGCCATGGTTGCCGTTACAGGTTATTATAAGTATCTGGATAAGGACTTTTGTCCGATGGATGCTGTTCCGTTTTCACGGGTTGTTATCTTGTAGTGTACTAAATAAGTTGACAGTTTATTCAACAAGAAAGAATGAGAAAGCATACAGAAGAAGAGATTCTCACGTTACTAAAGCAGTATGTAAATGGAAATTCGAGTAAAAATGAATTTGCTC
>Ga0268357_100287_pt1 | contig 72976 bp, 70 predicted proteins | sample BioMet10_FD_192466 | JGI IMG/M metagenome (GOLD analysis project Ga0268357, IMG submission 192466) | Sewage microbial communities from Oakland, California, United States - Biofuel 10 (Illumina Assembly) | ecosystem: Engineered > Wastewater > Sewage > Unclassified | place: USA: California... | reverse complement strand
GAAGCTATCACACTCCCATCTCATTGTAAATAGTACGCTTCGCCAAACTAGATATCAATCAAAAAGTAAAATATTTGCACTATAAAATTTATTTAAAAAAATCGGACATTTAAACTTGCAATTTTGAGCTGAAAAAATTCTAAGTTAAAAATATTGTTAAAAATTAGTAAAGAGAGTATAATGATTATTAGCATATTTAAACATTATATTTTGGAGGAAAGCGTATGAGAATTTTGCAAAAGTTTAAGCTATTAAAGGAACTATTGATTATTTTTATAGTAAGTATAGTAATTTTAACCGGAAATTTATATATCTGTAATTCAGAAGTCAGGGCCGCAGCGGTAAAGAACGGCTGGGTGGCCGCTAACGGTACATGGTATTATTATAATAACGGAACTTTGATGAAAAATGCGTGGGAATTGGATTCTCATGGATGGTGTTTTTTAAATTCAGTAAATGGGTCCTGGGTCAAAGATGGCTGGGCAAAGGATTCCCATGGGTGGTGTTACATAGGTACTGACGGTTACTGGGTAAATCACGCAATTGTTGTAAAGGATTCTGTTGGATACTGTATTATAGGAGACGATGGATATTGGACAGGCAAAAGGCAGGAAACTGGAAATGTTATTCCAATATCTTCTTTTAATTTAAATAAAAGCACGGATAAATTAAGGGTTGGAGAAACTGATGCTTTAACTGTGGCTGTTTTACCAGAAAATGCTTCAAATAAAAATATAGTGTGGTCATCTTCAGATAATTCTATATTATCAGTAGATCGTACGGGCAAAGTAACAGCAGTGTCTGTTGGAACAGCTGTAGTAACCGCAGTTTCTCAAGATGGAAGTAAAAGTACAAGCTGTACTTTTACTGTAGTAGCAAAAGAAACAGTATTTACTGTTGATGAGGTTGCAGAAAATGCTGCTTCTATAGTTTATATTGAGGCTAAAAACAATAAGGGAATATCCTATGCCTTTGGAAGCGGTTGTATTATTTCATCAGATGGAACGGTTATTACAAACTATCACGTAATAGACGGCGCCTATAATTTGGTTGTAAAAACTAAAGATGGAACTGAATATGGTATTGAAGGGGTATTGGGATACAGTAAAGATAAGGATTTAGCTATATTAAAGCTAAAAAATGCAACGGGGCTTCCTGTATCTAAATTAGGAGATTCCGATGCAATAGAAGTGGGTCAGCAGATTGTTGCAATAGGAAACCCACTGGGAAGTATAGACAAGGTTTCTACGGGTACGATATTAGGAGTAAATGATAGCAATTCAAGCCTTAGGGTGGGTAAAGATATTTTGATAAGTGCACCTATTGATCATGGAAGTTCAGGCGGAGGACTCTATGATATGAATGGACAAATTGTAGGAATAACTTATGCATTAGGCGCCGACGACAATGGTAATAATTTGTATTTTGCAATTCCAATAAATGATGTTAAACCATTATTAGGTGTTAAGACAATTACTTCTATTGAAGATTTTTATGCACTAAATAAGCCTGAAATCACAAACATTGTATCATTAAAAACTGAGCAGACTTTTACGCTTCAACCATATTATTTTGATTCTCCGAAAAATATATCATTGCAGTTAATGAATGTATACAGCGGTGTTGACGCAAACTCTATAATACAATATGAAAATATGTTTAATGATTCACCGAGATCAGATGAACAATGGATTTTGATGAAATATAAATTAAAGTACAATTCAGGCAGTAGTCCATTATATGCTTATAATGTAGTTTTTGATGATTTCTATACTGAAGATGGTGAAGCACTTCCCGTTATCACAATTGCGGCTTTTTCAAAAGACAGATACGGGCACAATGTAATTGATCCAGAATTACACGTAGGAGATCAAACTGAATTCTGGTTTGGAATTCTGGTTCAAAAAACTCCTAAGTATCCATTGGTAAGAATAGGAACAGGTTATGATAAAACAACTTTTGAGACAATATATAATTGGTACTCATTAAATTAACCAAATAACATAGCGGCGTCAGAGATGGCGCTTCTTTTTATTTGGATAAAAGTTTACTAAAATATTATTATTTGTTATAATAAATACTGGTTCTTTCAATAAAGATATTAATTTTGGGAGGTTTAATTTTGAAAAATTTAGTTAAAGATAATAATATATTAAATACATTAATAGCAACAGTACTAGTGCTGTGCTCGGTGGTAGGCTGGTATTTTCTTGATTTGATAGGTGTAAATTATTTCTGGGTTGTGTTTTTCGTATTGTCATTTGCTATATTTTTTATTATCTTTAAAAAATATAAATTTAATTTAAAGCAAGAAGTTATATTATTTTTCAAAGATAAGTTTAACATAATACTACTTACATATTTACTATGGATGAGCATTACCTATATGGTGAATTATCAAGGTAAATCGAGCATTCTCTACATATTTAAGATGTGTTTTATTCTTGCAATTTATTTATTCCTTATTGTGTACTATTTTAATAAGGTTAATGGACAAGTAAAATGTGATTTAATTAATAAAATATGTAACTACCTTTTTATTTTAGGAATAGTTCACTCAGTTTTAGCATGCCTAGAATTTGTTTTTGATTCCAATGTATTTTTAGGAATTCAATTGACAAAGTGGCAGGCATATAATCCGGCATCTCTTTATGCAAATGTAAATGGACTTGGTACATATTTGTTTATATCTATTATGGCAGGCATATATTGTTTGTTTATTTATAATAAAAGTAAATATAAGACTATATATATTGTAGGAATTATAATGCAGATATATGCATTATTCCTAACTGTGGCAAGAACGAGTATGGTAGTTACATTTGTATTTATACTCGGAACTTTAGTTTTTTTAAAGCTAGACAAAACAAATAGAGTAAAAAATGTTTTTACAAAGAAAAACATCACTGCATTTATAGTTGCAAATATCATTATGCTCTCCATTGTAAATTTTAATACCATAGACGGTTTAATTACAAACGGTGCAAGGCAAGGACATATAAGAACTGCCAGTGATATGCTGGCAGAAAAAAATAGTAAACTTTTTAATCAAAGACAGTTTATTTGGCAGGCAGTTATAAAAGATTACAAAGAATATGCTGTTTTTGGCGATGGGCTGGAATATAACATAGTTCACAAAATTGATGTTGGAAGTATTATTGCTGCGGATGATAAAAATGCAACCAGGATAAGCTACCACAATACTTTATTTAGATATTTTGCTTCAAATGGATTTTTAGGACTCTTGCTATTCCTAAGCTTATTTGCTTATGCACCTGTTAAAATACTTATTATTATGTTAAAAGAGAAAAAATTAAAAGCAAAATACTACTTTGTACTTTTGTTTTTTACATGTATATTTTTATACATGCAGATGGAAGAAGTATATTTGGGTGAAATTGGATTGACTTCATTAATTACATTGATTGTTATGGCGTACGCTAACTCAATCTTAACGGATAAAAAAGGTGATGATTTATAATGAACATACTTTTTATTGGTATAAGGGGCAATGAAGATGAGATTACCTCTGCACCAAAAAAAATATCAAATTCACTGTATAACAGGATGACAAAAGAACATGAAAATGTATATTTTTTCGGACTGCCCTGGGAGAATGATGTAGTTGATATAAGTAATAATGAAAATGAAATAATTGCACCTTTAAGTAAGCTTGGAAGCTTTATTAAGGATAAAAAGATAGACTTGGTATATTTTTCAAGGTATTATACAAAAATAGCACTTTATTTGATATTGATAAAACCAATTTATGGTTTCAAACTGGTTTATACTGTGCATGGAATAATAAAAAAAGAGAGAATTATAAATAAAACCTTCAAATTCTACAGTGCAATAATTGAGGATAAATTACTAAATTTGTGCGATAGGATAATAGTGGTGAGTGACGGGTTAAAAAGCGAGCTGTTAAAATTTTATCCAAAATTGAATAAAGACAAGATAGCAGTAATAAATAACGGGGTAGCATTAAGCAAGATTAAAAAAGAAGTAAATATAAAGAATTTCTTTAAGCTTGAAGGGAATAAAAAAATTTTATTTACTACAGGTACAAGAAAGATAAAAAATAATGATATTTTAATCGAGAGCTTCATAAGCGATGAGGAACTATACAAATCTGCTTATTTACTAATTGCAGGGGAAGCAGATACAGATTTTGCAAAACAATTAATAAAAAAATACAGCATTTATCAAAATGTAAAGTTCTTAGGGCAAGTAAGTGTAGATTTTATTAACAACATTTACGAGCAGATGGACCTGTACATTCAGATAAGCAGCTTTGAAACCTTTGGAATAGCAATTGTGGAAGCACTCCTTCACAAAAGAAAAGTTCTTATATCCAAAGAACTGCCAATAGCAGGCTATTTTTCAAGAGACGAGGTTTGTCTGTATGATCCAGGGCAGGATCTTTTACATGATGTTATACTTAGTTGTCTTAAACAAAGAATAGATATAAATGAAAAAGGGTATAATAAGGCACAGCAGTTATTTAACTGGGAAATCATAACCGATAAATACTATAAAACATTCTGTGAAGTTTTATAGTTGGAGGGACATATGGGTAAAACTAAACTTGCAAAAGCCGCCAGTATAGTTATGATACTTACATTGATAAGTAAGGTAATCGGATTTCTAAGAGATATTTTAATTGCCAGTACCTTTGGCGCTACATATAGAACAGATGCCTATAATATTGCTCTTACAATCTCGGATATACTATTTGCCTTGTTCAGCTTGGCAATCATGACTACATTTATTCCCCTTTTAAGTGAAACTTATAAAAACAAAGGCAAAAAAGAGATGTTTCATTTTGCCAATAACATAATGAATATACTTGTAATAATACTTACTGTTTTGAGCCTGTTTTGCTTTATTTTCGCACCAAATTTAGTCAGTATTATTGCACCAAAGTTTACAGGAGAAGCCTATAATTTAACGGTAACACTTACTTATATAACCATATTCAATATTATATTTATGGGTATAACCGGCGGATATAATTCCATACTGCAGGTTTTGGATGATTTTACCTCCCCTGCACTAGTAGGTGTTATGCTTAATCTTCCTATAATACTATATATACTTATGGGGGCTAAAGGTGGTGTAATAGGGTTAACTATTGCAACTCTTTTTGGAAACATTTTAAAGGTAGTAATCCAACTTCCATCCCTTTTTAAGCATGGGTACAGACCAAAGTATGCCCTTGACTTAAAGGATAAAAGAGTGAATAAAATGGTTTATCTTCTACTACCTGTAATAATTGGTGCAGGTTCAAACCAGATAAATGCTATAGTAGACAGAATGATGGCCTCAGGACTCGCTGAGGGGAGCATATCTTCCCTTAATTTTGCAAGTAAAATAAGCGATGTGGTTTATGTAACTTTTGCAACAGCAATCGTTACGGTAATATATCCATCCTTGTCCAGAGAGGGTTCGTCAGAAAATTTCGTTCAGTTTAAACAATATGTTTCCAAGGCAGTGAACAGCATCAGCTTAATAATGATACCCTGCTGCCTTGGACTAATTATATTAAGTACGCCAATTGTTTATTTGCTTTTTAAGCACGGTGTTTTTGATGATAGAGCTGTTTATATGACGTCCTTGGCTCTTATTTATTTTTCAATTGGACTTCCTTTTTATGGAATAAGAGATGTTTTTAACAGAGCTCTTTACGCACTAAATGATACAAGAACTTCTACCATAAACGGTGTAATAGGGGTGGCTATAAATATTATGTTAAATCTGACTTTGGTCAGATTCATAGGATTAAGAGGAATAGCCTTATCTACATCAATATCTGCCATAGTGTGCGCATTCCTTTTAGGAAACAGTCTTAGAAAAAAAATAGGAGGCATTAATGGAAGAGAAGTATTAAAAAGTTCAGTAAAAATATGCACAGCTTCTTTTATAATGGGAGTTGTAGTTTATATAACATATTATATTTTAGTTTCAAACATTAACGGGGTAAAGGGAATTTTAACCGGCACATTGGTTTCGTCCACAGTTGGAATAATAATATATTTTGTTGCACTTATGCTTATGAAGCTAAGTGAGTTAAATGAGTTTTTAGATCAGGTAAAAGTTAAGCTTAGGGGGTGCTAGATTTGAAAGAAGATTTTAGTAAGCTATTTCCTGATAGTAGATTGGAAAATATAAATGAAACAACTTTAAGGCAGGCTCAGCTAATAATTCTCAGGACTTTAAGGATAGTAGACTATGTATGCAGACAGAATGGCATAAAGTATTGGCTGGATGGGGGGACACTTCTTGGTGCAGTGAGACACAAAGGATTTATTCCCTGGGATGATGATGTGGATATAGGCATGACAAGAGAAGACTATGATAAATTTGTGAGCATAGCAGTAGAGGAACTGCCTGAAGATTTATTTGTGCAAAACTTAAATACTACAGAATACACATTGAACCCATGGACTCAGATTAAAGATAGAAAAAGCTATATGAAAATTGGTCATGGAGCTAAATATCATCAAGGATTATATATGGATATTTTCCCTTGTGATACTTATTCAGAGAACGCTTTTAAAAGGATATTTGTAGAAAAGATATACAAGCTTTTATACATAAAGGTACAGGCAGTAAATGCACCACTTAAAAAACCGTATTTTCAAGGTGCAAATATTATGAAAAATATTATGAAAGTGCTTCTAAAAACAATTTTCTTTATATTTGCGATTTTTGACTATAAATTTATAAATAAATTAAGTCTTAAAAACAGGAAGAAAAGAATAAATTCTATGAAGGAAAATCCTAAAACTAATTATGGCTATGGAACAGACGTTCTCAATTGGGATTATATATATAAGGCAGAAGATATTTTTCCTCTTCAAACTATTAAATTTGAAGGCTTTGAGTTTTATGCTCCAAATAATTACAACGCATATTTGAGCAACCTTTATGGCAGCACATATATGCAGCTGCCTCCTGAAAATAAGAGGGCATATCATAATATTGAAATGAAGACGGTGCTAAGCAGAGAAGAAGAAGAAGAATTGAACAGAAATTTTAAATATAAAGCTAAATCGAAAATACTTCACGTGGTGGCAACGGGAACTTTAAGCGGTGCTGAAAAAGTAGTTTCTGATATATGTACAAACCTAGACCCCGAAAAGTTTGAAATAATAACTGTGGTGGCAGGAGAAAAACTGCAGGAATATTACAGCTCCAAAGGTTTAAAAGCAAATGTAATTGATATAAGTAAATTAAATATATTCCAGATTTTAAGGCTGAAAGAACTTATAAAGCTTGAAAAAATAGATATTATTCATGCTCATGATGTTAAAGCCTCCGTTGCTTGTGCAGTGGCAGCCCGAGGGCTTAATGTACCCATAATATCACATTTACATGGCAATTACCTCTGGATGGATAGTAATTATGTAATGAAGAAAATTGATGAACATTTTAGGAAAAAATGCAGTTTATCCATAGCATGTTCAGAAATGGTTGAACAGTTTTATAAATCACATAACTTAAAATTTGATTATAAAAAAATGATAGTCATGGGCAATGCGTTTAATTTTGAAGAGTTTTCTAAGATTAAGCTTCAGGATAAAAATATATTTAAAGAAAAAAATAAATTACCTAAGGATAAATATATTTTTGGATATGTAGGAAGGCTAATAAAGCTTAAGGGCGTAGATATAATCATAAAAAGCTTTGAAAAATTGTCAAAGGAAAATAGCGAGGCTATACTTGTAATTGTAGGTGAAGGGGAAGAAAAGGATAGTTTAATGCAGCTAGTGAACCATACAGGATTATTGGACAAGGTATTTTTTATGGGGTACAGACTGGATGTATACGATTTTATGAATATTTTTGATTCTTTTATAGTTGCATCTGAAATCGAAGGACTTCCTATGGTAATTTTAGAGGCAATGGCTATGAAAAAGCTTATAATATCCACTCCTGTAGGGGGAATACCTGAGGTTATTAAGGATAGAGAAACAGGCATTCTTATTAAAGAAAGAAATGAAGATTCTCTTTTTGAAAGTATGGAATATGCATATAAAAATATAGATATTTCTAATAAGATAGGGAATCAAGCGAGAGAATTTTTAGATAATAATAGAAATATTGAAAATTATGTAAAACAACTTGAACATATTTACAAAAATATTGGTTCAGTTTAAGTTTAAAGCTCCCGTATTAGGGGGCTTTTAAAGTTAAGATTGTTTATGACCATATACTATCTTTTGTTCCTTATAAACTGTTTGAATAAAGTGTTGAAACATAATTGTATAAGCTCACATAACATAAGTACTTTTAGCCATTAGCTAAACTACCATCATACTGAACTTTATTAAATTCATACACCCTTAATTGTCTTTTCCCTGCTGAAAATTTATTTAACAAATCCTGTGCTGCATCTTTGGCATCCTCAATTTTCACTCTAAACCAATTAATATAATAGCTTATATATTTACTTGCCACTCCTGAAAATTCATGCAAAAACTTCTTAAACTTCATTGACTGCTCTTCAGCTCTTTTTGCAGTTATTTCAGGAATTACATAAGAGTGGCTGCCCACCATGCAAAGTTTTAGTTTATTGACTTTTGCAAAATTTATATATTTATCATTTCTTGGAGTTGCTATTATTTTTCCGTTTTTTATTATAGGGGCCAGGAATTTATCTAAAGCTGCTCTGTCTAATCTGCCAATTCTGTTTTTATCTGAAACCTTAAATAGCTTGTTTTCTTCTGTATCCCTACAGCTGAGTATCATTATAAAATTCCTTGTATTATTTGATATAACGGGTTTTATTGTACGGTTTCCTTTAAAATTTTCAGTTATTTTCAATTCATTTATCTCTATGGTATTTGAAAGCTTATCATCATCAATTTTTGTTCCCACTACACTTAAAATTTTATGTCTCCAGTAAAAGCTAGTAGTTAAATTAATTTTCAATAACTTTGATATTTTCCTTAATGTAAAATTTTTTTTAATGCAAAATATATATTTAATCCAGGTTTCTAGTGGTTTTTTACTATACATAAAGGGAGAACCGGTCATTTCTGAAAAACTCTTTCCGCAGTCACTGCATATATATCTCTGTCTTTCTAGCTTGGTTTTTCCATTTTTGTTTAAATGTTTTCCCATGCAGCGTGGGCATTCAGAAATACTGTTTAAATTCATGCTTTTTAGGGCATTTTCAATATCTGATTCTGAAAATGCACCCTCCGGGTTTTTAAATTTAGCTACACAAAATCGATTCAAATGACATGCCTCCTAAATGTTTATTATATATAGTATTCCCATTTTTACAAAAATTTATCCTACAATTAATAAGCTTATCAACACTTAATGCAAATAGTTGTATATGTAGTGAAGATACTATTAAGTAATACAAATTTAATAGAAAAAACTTATTTTTCACATAACCCTAGTGTATTTTTTACTGGGGTTTCTATATACATTGATTAAAATAAGCTGTAAAATAAATATTGAATTATTTTAATTTGTGTTTTTCAGAAAAGGAGAATTTTTATGGCTAAAAAAGTTGCCCAGTTGGTTACACTTTCCGAAATGGGGGGAGCCCAGAAACATGTGCTTTTGTTAAGTCGTGAATTAAAAAATCAGGGTTATGATGTAACTGTATTCACTTCAGCAGGAGGTAAGCTTATAGAAAAAGTAAAAGAAAGTGATATGCAGGTTGTTTTGGTACCTGATATGGTAAGGGAAATCAATTTGGTTAAGGATATTAAAGCTGTATTTAATTTATATAGAATTTTTAAAAGTGGCAAATTTGACATTGTGCACTGCCACAGTTCTAAAGCAGGTATTTTAGGAAGAACTGCTGCAAAGCTTGCTGGAGTAAGAAAAATAATATACACTGCTCATGGCTTTGTTTTTAATGAGCCTATGGGTAAAATAAAAAGGTTTATATATATAAATATTGAGAAAATAGGGGCTAAGTTTGGTGATAAGATAATAGCTGTTTCTAAAAAAGACTGCGATTCAGCAATTGAAAGAAACTTAGTTAAAAATAATAAACTATTATTTATTCCAAATGCTATCCCTGAAATTTCAAGCGAATCTCTAAGAAATGTAAATGAACTTAAGCTTGAACTCCAAATACCTGAAACTGAATTTGTAATAGGAACCATATCAAACTTTTATGAAACTAAAGGACATGTATATTTAATAGAAGCTGCTAAAAAATTATATGATGAAGGCTATAAGTTTAAAACAGTATTTGCGGGAGAAGGCCCAAAGATGAATGATATGATGGAATTGTCCAAGGATTATAGAGATATTGTTTATTTAGGCTATAGGGAGGACAACTATGATATTATGAATGTCATGGACTTATTTGTACTGCCTTCAATAAAGGAAGGTATGCCTTACGTTATCTTGGAAGCTATGTCACTTGGTAAGCCTGTTTTATGTACAAAGGTAGGTGCTCTTATAGATATGATATCTGACGGTATAAATGGATACATAGTGGAACCACAAAAAAGTGACCTTATTTATGATAAACTTAAATGGATACTAAATAACAGGGATAAACTTAAGGACATAGGCAAATCAGGAAAGACATATGTAAGCGAGAATTTTTCTATGGCTAAATTTACAGAATCAGTTATTAATGTATATAAGGAGGGAAAAAATGAAGTTATTTGATAAGCTATTTGAGTATTTAATATATTTATATATAATTATCCTGCCTCTCACCCCAAGTAAATTTAAAATATGGAAAATACCCTTTAACGGAGATGTGATTTTAGCAGTAATTATTTTAGCCTACTTGATCAAAATTATTATTGATGGAAATTCCCAGAGGAGATTTGTTAAAGGCTTTAAAGATTTCTTAACACATAGCCTTGGAATATCCATGGGTTTAATTATTCTTGTGATGTTCTGTTCAGTTCTCTACTCCATGGATATGAAAATGGCAATAAAGGAAAGTGCCAGATTTTTATCCTTCATAATACTATTTTTTATAATAAAATATGATGTTTCAGATAAGAAAGTATTGGGAAATATAATAAAGATATACTTTGTTGTATGTTTTGCTATATTCTCGATAGGTATATTTGATTATACAACAGCACTTATCAGGGTAGGCAATGCTGAATACATAAACCAATTGAGAACAGTATCAACTTTAGAAAATGCAAACAACCTTGCAACATTTGCAATAATATCATTATTTCCTTCTGTAACATTATTAATAGGAGATAAAAGCTGGAAAAACAAGATTATTTATGGATTGATATCAATTATGGCGCTTGCAAATATAGTTGTATCCTTCTCAAGAAGTGCTTTGCTTGGGGTTATGATAGGCTGCATATTGATAACTTTCCTATACAGCTATAAATTCATAATAGCCTTTATAATCACAGGAGGAGCAGCATTTCTTATACCGGTAACAAGGCTGAGACTCCTTCAGATAGCGGATATGTCTCAGAATGTTTCAAGAATTAAGGTTTGGAAAACTGCAGTTTATATGATAAAGGATCATTTACTGCTTGGAGTGGGCAACGGCAATTTTTATACACAATACAACGGCTACATAGAAAAACATCCGGAGCTTGTAAATACATATGATTCCATACAAGTGCTTCATCCGCACAATATATTCTTAAAAATTCAGTGTGAACTTGGAATAATGGGAAGCTTAGCTTTTTTAGGTATCATAGTTTCAATTTTTAGAGATTTAGTAAAATATATAAAAATTGAAAAAAATCCTTTTTTTCGTACTTTTTACAGAGGATTTTTGATTTCAATTATAGTGTTTATGATAATGAATCTTATAGATAATTTCTTCTCAGCTCCAAAGGTAATAGCTTTCTTTTGGATTTTTATATCAATTTTTGAATCACTAGATTATAATAAGAAATGTTTTTAGTATGAAAGGAGAAATTAGATGAAGATTGCAATTTTGATCCCATGCTATAATGAAGAGATAACTATAGGAAAGGTCATTGATGATTTTAAGAGGGTTATACCTGAAGCTGATATATATGTTTATGACAATAATTCAAAGGACAATACATCAAAGATTGCAAAAGAACATGGAGCAATAGTAAAAAAAGAATACAGGCAGGGTAAGGGTAATGTGGTTCGCTCTATGTTTAGGGACGTAGAGGCAGATTATTATGTAATGGTGGATGGTGATGATACCTATCCTGCGGAGTTTGTACATAAATTAATTGAGCCTCTTTTTAAAGGCGAGGCAGATATGACAATTGGAGACAGACTTTCAAATGGAACATATTATAATGAAAATAAAAGAGCATTTCATGATTTGGGCAATAATATGGTTAGATGGCTTATCAATAAGATATTCCGAAGCAATTTAAGAGATATAATGACTGGCTATAGGGGCTTTAACAGAGAATTTGTAAAGTCCATGCCTGTACTTAGTGAAAGATTTGAAATAGAAACAGAAATGAGCATTCATGCTCTTGATAAAAAATTTTTAATAAAGGAAGTAGCTATAGACTATAGAGACAGACCAGAGGGCAGCGAATCAAAATTAAATACATTCAGCGATGGCTTTAAAGTATTAAAGACTATATTTATGCTTTTTAAAGACTATAAGCCGCTTCTTTTTTTCAATATTTTCTTTTTAATATTTCTATTTATAGGACTTTTAGTTGGAACTCCTGTTTTAATTGAATTTGCTAAAACAAGATATATTACAAAAGTGCCTTCTGCAATTTTAGCGGTGGGTCTTGTGCTTGTCTCTATGCTTACATTTATAAGCGGGATAATACTTGATACAATTGTTAAGCACCATAGATCAAATTACGAACTGTACTTGAATCAATTAAGAAATTTTAGGGGGAACAAATGATTGATTTCTAAACATGAAAAGATTTTTTTAATAATAGGAGCAATAATTATATTGGCGTGCCTTTCCTTTTACCTAATAGCATATTTTCCAGGTTCTATGACTGTAGACAGCATAGAACAATGGTCTCAAATGCTTAATTTTAGATTTAACAGCTGGCACCCGGTTATAAGCACATTGTTTTATTATTTATGCACAAGAATATGGTATTCCCCCGCAAGTGTAGCCATAGCACAGATACTTATATTAACTGGGGTTTTTGTTAGTGGAATCTATATGCTTATTAAATTAAAGGTTAATAAGGTCATATTAGCCATAACCATTCTTTTCTTTGCACTATATCCAACTAACGGTTTTTTAGTTATAGTCCTATGGAAAGATATTATGTACAGTATTATGCTTTTGTGGATGACTATCATACTTTTACAAATTTTGTTTTCTAAAGGTGAATGGATAAATTCAAAATCCCATAAAGCAATATTTATTTTAGACTCACTAGGAGTATTGTTTTTAAGGCATAATGGCATATTGACATTTGTATTTGTTATGATTGCCCTGGCAATAATATATAGAGAATATATGAAAATTAATATTAAGCTTACAGCAGTTATATTAATTATTTATTTTGTAGTATCAGGGCCTGGTTTTAAACTTATGGGAGTTGTTGTAGACCCTTCAGTGGAAACTTTAGGGATACCTATGCAGCAGGTGGCAGCAGTAATAAAGTATAATGGCAAAATGAGTGACAGACAAAAGGAATTCTTTAACAGAATCCTTCCACTTAAACTGTGGGCAAGTGAATACAACCCTTATTCCACAAACCCAATAAAATTCAACAGTAAATTTGATGTGGTTTATGCATCAGAACATAAAGGAGAATTTATAAAGAACTGGATGCCTCTCCTTATAAATAATCCAGAGTTGACATTAAAGGCATATCTTAAACATACGTCCATGATATGGAAGATAAAACCGCTGCAGGATTCCTATACATATACAGTAACAGTAGGTATAATTGATAATAATTTAGGACTTAAAAACAATATGATAAGTCCAGCAATTAATAAATTAGCAAACAGGATTTTAAGCATTACATTAGAAAGCGGCAAAATGATATTTTACTGGAGACCTGCATTATGGCTCTACCTTTCAATTTTAGCCGGAATTATTATTGCAAAGGTTAAAGGTATTGAATTTATTTTGCTTTTGGTGCCTATTGTGTCAAATGCAATGGCATTTATGATTGCAACTCCTGCTCAGGATTATAGATACCAGTATGCAAACTTTCTGATTGCAGCTATATTGGTTCCCCTGGCAGTACAATTAATGGTTTCAAGGAGGCAGGTGTTTAAAGATTAAAGTTTTACATATAATATCAGGCAATGACAATGGAGGAGGAGCAAAGCACGTACTCAATCTGTGCATTAATTCTGCTAAGAATATTGAAAGTGTGATAGGTTGTATAGGTACGGGCTCATTATATGAAAATGCCATATCTTCTAAAATAGAGGTTAAACTTTTTACCGCTAAGTCTTTTATATGCCCAGAGGCTTTGAATTATATTTCAATGAAAAATTTCGATATAATAAATTTTCATGGTGCCAAGGCCTTTTTTCTTAAAAGTTTTTTGAGTAAAAAGCTTGACATTCCATGTGTGGCCACGGTGCACAGCAATTACAGACAGGATTTTTTAAATAGCAAGTTAAAACACTTACTTTATACTCCTCTGAGTATAAAGGGGTTAAAAAGCTTTGATTATTTTGTTTGTGTTTCAGAATATATAAAAAACATTCTAAATAAGGATGGGTTTGCAGGCAGGAAGTTTGTTGTATTTAACGGACTAAATTTAAAGGAATGCAGTGTTATTAATGATAAGAATTCTGTTAGAGATTCTTTGGGAATAAAAAAAGACGATTTTGTTTACATTATGGTAGCAAGGTTTCATCCTGTTAAGAATCATTCCACACTCATAAAGGCATTCTCTAAATTAAACAAGGAATTTAAAAATACAAAGCTTCTTCTTATAGGGGATGGAGAGAATACTCTTGAACTAAAGAAATTGACAAATGAAGATGTTATATTTGCAGGCTTTAGAGAAAATGTGTTGGATTATATTAATGCTTCTGACATTAGCGTTTTGTCTTCATTTAGCGAAGGCGGAGCACCGCCTCTTGTAATACTTGAAAGTGCTGCTGCTAAAAAAACTGCTGCAGTATCCAATGTCTGCGATATGCCAAACATTATAAATAAGGAAAATGGTTTTACTTTTGATCCCAATTCTAAGGAGGATATTTATTTAAAACTCAAAGAAGCTTACTTAAATAAGAATAAATTGGACAATATGGGTGAAGCTCTTTATGATTATGTAAATGAAAAATTTTCTATGGACAAATTCTGTAGTAATTATTTAAGTACCTATAATAGTATTATTCAGGATTTTAATGGAGTAAAATAGATGAAAAATGATAGATTTATCAAAAATTCAATATTTGTAATGATACTCATAATACTTGGCAAGGTTCTTGCCTTGATTAGAGATTCGTTAATAGCAGCAAAATTTGGGGCAACCTATGTTACAGATATATATAATTTTTCACTGGGGGTAGTTTATCTTTTAACCACTATAAGCTATGGACTCACTACCACGTTTATACCTGTTCACGCTGAATATATGGAGAAAAACGAAAAGAGCAAAAACCTAAGCTTTGTAAATAATGTTATAAATGTTACAAGTTTAGCTACAATGTTTTTAACTATAGTATTAATAATATTTTCAAAAGCTATAATTGATGTTTTTGCTCCCGGCTTTAAAAATGATGTAAATGCATATAATAATTCAATATTAATATTAAGAATAATGCTTTCCTCACTCTTATTTATAAGTCTTCAAAGTGTTATTACAGGAGTGCTTCAAGTACATAAGGAGTTTTTTGAACCTGCGGCCATGGCGGCGGTTTCAAATGTGGTTTATATAATCTATCTTATATATTTAACAAAAAAATATGGAATCATAGGTTTTGCAGTAGCTACTGTACTGGCATTTTTAATGCAGCTTTTAATAAATATTCCTAAATATAAAAAATTAGGGTACAAGTATAAGCCGGTTTTTAATTTAAAGGATAAGGAAATGAAATCTATATTTACCCTTATGATTCCGGTTATATTAAGCACTTCCCTTATTCAGCTTAATATGTTTATAAACAGGTCCTTTGCAACGAATATATTTTTTGGTGCGGTAACTGTTCTGGATTTTGCAAATAAAATTAATACACTTGCCTATGAGGTTTTTGCTATAGGCATAGCGATGATCATATATCCAACGCTTTCCTATCATGCAGTTAAAGGGGAAAGAGACGAATATAAATCCTCATTAAATAAGGGAATAAATACAATATTACTAATTATGGTACCTGCAGCTTTTGGTATAGCACTGCTTAGGCTGCCACTTGTCACTGTTATTTTCAAAAGAGGGGCTTTTGGTTTAGATTCAGCTCTTTTGACCTCAAGTGCTCTACTTTTTTATACTCCTGCAATGATAGCTTACGGTGTGCGTGATATTTTAAATAAAGCATTTTATTCAATCAAAGACACAAAAACTCCTATGATAAACAGTTTCATAGGAATTATTCTAAATATAATAATTAATATAATTCTTGTTAAAAAGATGGGAGTACCTGGGCTTACGTTAGCCACTACCATATCTGCCATTATTACAACTCTTTTAATGTTTAGGAGTATAAACATTAAGCTTGGTGGAATCAAACTTACAAATACAATAAAAACATTTACTAAGATTGTTATATCTTCATCGGTTATGGCTGTTTTTATATTTTTTATCAACAATTACTGCAGCCTTTGGTTTGGCGTAGATATGAAGGGAAGTATAATATCAATATTAACATCCTTTGTGATAGGAGTCTTAGTATATTTAATAAGCATATATATGCTTAAGGTAGAGGAATTTGAGTGGCTGCTCAAGTCAATAATTAGAAAATTCAAAAAAGAAGGAGCATTTTAAATAATGTTTACGGAAATTTTAAATTATAATATATTTAATGAAAGCAAGCTGGATCTAATAAATTACATACAGGGGTTTAAAAAAGTGAACATAATATCTGGGAACCCGGAGGTTCTCTATAACGGGATAAAGGATCAAGAGCTTTTTGATATTTTTACAAAGGAAAATTCGGTTATTATTCCAGATGGTGTTGGTACAGTAATTGCATCAAAAATTACAGGAAACCCAGTAAAAGAGAAAATTGCTGGCATTGAAGTAATGCAGCTTATAATTGAAAAATGTGAAAATGATAATGAAGGAATATTTTTAATAGGTGCAAAGGAAGAAGTGATTAAGGTCTGTGCAAACAACCTTAAAGTCAAGCATCCAAAACTTACAATATCTGGTTTTCACAATGGATACTTTGATATGGAGAATTGTGAGGATATAATATCTGAAATTAAAGATAAAAAACCCTATGCCATTTTTGTAGCTATGGGCTCACCAAGACAGGACAGGTTTATCCTAAAGTATATGGATGAATTACCCTGCAAAATCTTCATGGGCGTTGGAGGAAGCTTCGACGTATTGTCAGGTAATGTTCAAAGAGCACCTAAATGGATGATTAAATTAGGAATGGAATGGCTCTATAGGGTCTCTAAAGAGCCTTGGAGAATAAAAAGATTGTCCTCCATACCCAAATTCCTTACAGCTGTATTTTTACACAGAGCAAAATAGATCCTACCAGTATAAGGGTAACTCCAATTATCTTTAGCCTGGTAATTTTTTCGTTTAAAGCAAAATATGCAATAATAAGAGTCCATATGTAGGTAAGGGATGTTAAAGGCAGAACAATTGTATAGGGCAGCTTTTTAAGCACCACAATATTAAGTAACGCCCCCAGTATATAAAACATACCTCCTACATATAATAAAGGTTGAAATATTACCTTTATTATTGAATCTGAGGAAGAAATGGCCTTTTTGAAACAAAAGCCCCCAAGTGAACCTGATAGCGTTAGAATAATTAGTAACAATACTATATTAAGCATCTCCACCTCCTATTAATGCGACTCCCACAATAATCGTGAATATTCCAATCATCTGAACTATGGAAATTGTTTCTTTTAAAAAAATCCTTCCAAAAAAGAGCGCAAAAATATACCCAAAACTCAGCATGGGATGAATTACTGAAAGACTGCCGAATCTAAATGCTATAATCATTAGCACAGCACCAAATCCATAACATACGAATCCAATTAAAACCATGCTTATAATTGTACCATTGGACATTTTCCAAAACATTTGACCAGTAGCAGTTAATAGTGAAGCGACGAGAATTATGCATATTCCTATGTAATTTTTCTTTATTGAGTCTATAAATTTGTTTTCTGACATGGGAAAACCACCTTAAAAATATTAGTCACAGTTTTACATACCTAGTATACAGCAAAATGTTCTGTAGGGGAATAGGCCAACTTATTTCACCTTGGTAAAGAAGTAATGCAGTAAATAAATTCTGACTATTTAAAAGCAGCATTTTTGAAGGGTATTTAGAATTAATAAAGAATATATTAGTATGATTAATTTGAGGGGGAGTTTTGTTATGATTAATACTATTATTTTGGATGGCAATAGTTTAAGTTTGGAAGACCTGGTTAATGTGGCAAGATATAATTATCCGGTAGCTTTAAGTGATGATGCAATAAATAAAGTTAAGAGGTCAAGAGGATATGTTGAAGAAATAGTTGAAAATAACAGGGTGGTTTATGGAGTAACCACAGGCTTTGGTAAATTTGCAGATGTGTCAATATCTATGGATGAATGTATGGAGCTTCAGAGAAATCTGATTTTATCTCATGCCTGTGGTACAGGAGAACTTTTTCCAAAGGATGCAGTCAGGGCAATTATGCTTTTAAGGGCTAATGCACTTGCAAAAGGTTATTCAGGCATAAGAATTGAGACATTAGATACATTGATAGAAATGATAAATAAAGGGGTTCACCCATTGATACCGGAAAAAGGATCTCTTGGATCTTCAGGAGATTTGGCTCCACTGTCTCACATGGTTCTGCCAATGATAGGTGAAGGGGAAGCGGAATATAATGGAGAGGTTTCAACTGGTGTTGATGCAATGAAAAAGGCGGGAATACCGGTAATTCAACTTACTGCTAAGGAAGGCTTGGCGCTTATTAATGGAACCTGTGTTATGACTGGAGTAGGAGCATTGGCGGTTTATGACAGTATGAATCTTCTTAAGATAAGCGATATTTCAGCTGCCCTTACATTAGAAGCACTGAGAGGGATAACTGATGCCTACAGTTATAAAATTCAGGCTATAAGGCCCCACGCAGGACAGATGACTACATCTAAAAATATACTAAATCTAGTTTCTGGAAGTACATTTGTAACAAAGCAGGGACAGTTAAGGGTTCAGGATGCCTATGCTCTAAGGTGTGTACCTCAGGTGCATGGTGCTTCAAAAGATGCAGTTAATTATATAATGGAAAAGGTATTGATAGAGATGAACTCAGCTACGGATAACCCAATAATAACAGAAGAGGGCGAAGTTATATCTGGAGGAAATTTCCACGGTGAGCCTATGGCTTTATCCTTTGATTTTCTTGCTATTGCGGTGTCTGAAATCGCAAATATTTCAGAGAGGAGACTTGAGAGACTTATTAATTTTCAGTTAAATGACCTTCCACCTTTCCTGGTTAAACATGGCGGACTGAATTCAGGCTTCATGATAACTCAATATGCTGCAGCAGCTTTAGTTTCTGAGAATAAAGTGCTGGCACATCCTGCTTCGGTAGATTCAATACCATCCTCAGCTAACCAGGAGGATCATGTGAGTATGGGAACCATTGCAGCAAGGAAAGCTATGGAAATAGTTAAAAACGCAAGAAGGGTAATTACTACAGAGATTATGGCAGCTTGTCAGGCAATTGACTTTAGAGACGGTCTTAATCTTGGAGAAGGTACCGCTGAGGCATATAAGCTTGTGAGAAGTGTAGTTCCATTTATAGATAAAGATAAAATAATGTATAAAGAACTGGATAAATGTGAAAACCTAATAATTAAGGGAGAACTTTTAGAAAGTGTAGAAAAGAAAGTAAAGCTTCAATAGGAGGAGAAAATGGATAAGGTTATTGAGTGTATACCAAATTTCAGCGAAGGAAGAGACAAAGAGGTTATTGAAAAAATAATTCAGACCCTAAGATGTAGAGATAATATTAAACTTTTAGATTATTCTTCTGATGAGGATCACAATAGAACAGTGGTTACTTTTATAGGAACGCCAGAGGCAATGGTAGGAGCCATAACAGATTTCGCAGAAAAAATATATGAAAATATTGATATGAGAGAGCACAGCGGCGGGCACCCTAGAATGGGGGCTTTAGATGTGGTGCCATTTGTTCCTGTTAAAGGTGTTGAAATAGAAGAGTGTATTGAAATCGCTAAGAGTGTAGGGGCAATTCTAGGAGAAAAATTCAACATCCCTGTTTACCTTTATGAAGATGCAGCCACAAGCCTCACAAGGCAAAATCTAGCAAGTATAAGGAAAGGGCAGTATGAGGGATTCTTTGAAAAAATAAAACAGACCGAATGGAAGCCTGATTTTGGTCCTGAAGAAGTAAATTTAAAAGGCGGATGCGCAGCTGTAGGTGTAAGGTTTCCCTTGGTTGCATTTAATGTAAATTTAGGTACAAATGATATAAATGTAGCTAATAATATAGCTAAGGTTGTTAGACACATAGGCGGAGGACTCAGGTTTGTAAAAGCTATGGGAGTAAGCCTTGAGGAGAGAAATATAGTTCAGATTTCAATGAACCTTGTTAATTACGAAAAAACTGCAATTTACAGGGCTTTTGAAATGGTTAGGATGGAAGCTAGGAGATATGGTGTTCATGTAGTAGGCAGTGAAGTGGTAGGACTTGTACCTATGGATGCACTTATTAATACTGCTGAGTACTATCTTCAAATTGAAGATTTTTCAAAGGAGCAGATACTTGAAAGGAGAATATGGGAGTAAACTATGAGAACAATTATTAAAAATATAGACTGTCTTGTAACCTGCAGAGGTGATTTTGTTAAAAAAGGAGCGGATCTCAAGGATGCAGGGGTAATAAATAATGGCTTTGTTGTTATAAATGATAAGTATATTGAAGCTGTAGGACAGGGAGAAGATTATAAAAATTACTTAAGTGAAGGTGATATTATTATAGACGGAGAAGGAAAAACTGTTACTCCCGGTCTTATTGACTGTCATACTCACGTGGTTTATTCAGGTTCTAGAGAGTTTGAACTTCCGCTAAAGCTTTCAAAGGTTAGCTATATTGACATTTTAAAATCAGGTGGAGGAATATTAAGTTCAGTTAGGAACACTCGAGAGGCCTCTTTTGGAAAACTTTTGGATGAAACAAAAATAAGGCTTGATTTAATGCTTCTACATGGTACAACAACTATAGAAAGCAAATCCGGCTATGGGCTTAATCTAGAAGATGAGATAAAAATGCTCAAGGTTAATAAAAAACTTAATGAAGAGCATCCTGTGGACATAGTATCTACATATCTTGGTGCTCATGCTGTGCCTGAGGAATTTAAGGATGACAGAGAAGCATACATAAAATTCATGTGTGATGAAATAATTCCATTAGTTAAAAAGGAAAATTTAGCGGAATTTGTGGATTGCTTTTGTGAGGAGGGTGTCTTTACAATAGATGAGAGCAGAAAAATTTTGGATTTTGCAAATGGCATGGGATTAAAGTTAAAGCTTCACGCAGACGAGGTTGTGTCCACGGGAGGAGCTGAGCTTGCGGGAGAATTAAAGGCAGTTTCTGCTGAGCATCTTGTGGCAGCGTCCATAGACGGTATGAAGTCCATGGCAGAAAATAATGTAATTGCAGTGCTTCTACCTACCACTTCATTTTATTTAATGTTGGACAGATTCGCTGATGCCAGAAAAATGATAGAGCTTAATGTTCCCATTGCCTTGGCTACAGATTGTAATCCGGGGACATCTCCAACGGAGTCTTTGCAGATTGTTATGACCTATGCATGTTTTGGATTAAAACTACTGCCGGAGGAAATAATAAACGCTGTTACAATAAATGCTGCCTACGCAATTAACAGAGAAAAGGAAATAGGAAGCATTGAGATAAATAAAAAAGCTGATTTAACAATTTTTAATGCTAAAAACTTAAATTATCTTATTTATCATTTTGGAGTTAACGCTGTAGATATGGTCATAAAAAATGGAAAAGTAGTAGTAAATGGAGGCTTTATATGTTAAAGGATATGATACTTAGAGATTTTGTAGAGGAACTTGCATCTAATTCCCCTGCACCTGGGGGGGGAAGTGTTGCTGCATTATCTGGATCTCTTGCCGGCGCCTTAACCTGCATGGTTTTTAATCTTACTGTTGGTAAAAAGGATTACAATGAATTTGATGAAGCTAAAAGAAAAGCTATAGATTTAGGATTAACGGAATCAAAAAAATTTAAAAATGAATTTTTGGATCTAATGGAAAAGGACGTTGAGGCATTTATGGATCTAATGGCAGCTTTTAAAATGCCAAAGTCAGAGGAAAATGAGATTAAATTAAGGGGAGAAAAAATTCGAAGCGGTTATAAAAAAGCATTAGAGATACCTCTTGAGGTGGCTAAGCAGGCTTTAAAAATATACGACTACATTGAAACTGCAAGTAAATGGGGAAATAAAAATGCAGTGTCTGATGCAGGGGTAGCGGCGATTCTAAATCAATCTGCAATTGAAGGAGCAGTGCTGAATGTAAGGATAAACCTTTCTTCTATTAAAGATGAAGACTATAAGAATAATATAGAGAAGCAGTGCACAGTTCTTTTATCAGAAGGCTTGCGAAGGAAAGAAGAGATAATTGAGACTGTAAATTCCAGAATTATGGCAAAATAAAAAAAGGCTACGGCCTTTTTTTATTTGCTAGGAAGTTCATTAAGAGTTTTAAATTCATAACCCTTATTTACCCATTCTTTTAACATTGAATCTAAAACATTGGTATTGGTTTTTGACACCGCATGGAGAAGCAATATTGCACCATTATGGGTTCTTTCTCTCATAAGGTTCACGGCGTAACTTTCTGTAGGCTGCTTATCTGTTTCCCAGTCTCTGTAGGCAAAACTCCAAAATATAGATTTATAGCCAAGTGACTTTGTATAGTAAAGAGAAAGCTCACTGTAATTGCCCATAGGAGGCCTGAAGAATTTTGGCATGTCAGTGCCGGTTATTTCTTTATAAGCCGCTTCTGTGTCCGTAAATTCTTTATTAAAAGCAGTTTTGCCCTTTAATGCAACAGATGGCATTGAAGGATGAGTATTTGAATGATTACATACAAGGTGACCTTCATCTACCATTCTCTTTATCAGATCTTTGTTTGCTGTAATGTATGGTTTTGTAACAAAAAATGCTGCTTTTACATTGTTTTCCTTAAGTATATCCAATATTTTTGAAGTATATCCGTTCTCATAGCCTTCATCAAATGTTAAATACAGTACTTTTTTAGAGGTGTCTCCAAGATAATATGCCGAGTATTTATTAATAAGTGTTAAAATATCTGCTGGTTCTCCAGAGGGTTCACCATTTGTTTTTACTACATAATACCAGCTTTTTTCAGCTTTATTCAAACTTGAAGTATCGGTAGTACTTTGTTCAGTATTACCTGGTGTTTCTGTGGTTTTAGAAGGAGTCTCATTTGTTTTTGTATTACTATCTTCAATTGATCCTGAAGAAGAACCCGATTCATTGCTATTTGCTGTTGTAGTACTTACTTGCGATGAAGCCGGTATATTGCTTTTGTTTTTCAGACCGCAGGAACTCAAGATAAATGTTGCAGCCATAATAAGACAAAGTATTTTAAATTTCATTTGTTATCACCTACCCTTTAATATGATATACTTAGAATAGACATTTTATACAAGAAAATTAGTTTGAGGTATCATAAAATATGGGTAATACATTCGAAAGTTACATAACGGAACTTTATAGTATCATAATACAACCTATACATGAGGTTTACAAGCTGACTGCCATAGATAATTACAAGAAAAAACTCGAAGTTGGAACCAATTCTACTTTTTCTGAAAAATACTGCAGTAAAATTCAGGACAGCAAAGAGAACGGCACTATTTATACTCCTCTTGAAATTTCAAACTACATTATCAAGAATACAATAATGCCTGAGGATATTATAAATAATCCATATGTAAAAATTATAGATCCTTCTTGCGGGAGTGGTAATATTATTATCCCATGTTTCATTATTTTAAGGGATATTTATATAAAAAACATAAAAAAGATTAACAAAAGGCATAATATTAATTTGAATTTAAGTAATTTGGATAAACATATTATTGATAATAATATATTTGGATTCGACTTAGATTGTCTAGCAGTTAAAGTACTGCTAATTGATCTTTTTTGCGTATCAAAATATGTAAATATCAATAATTTTTTTACAGAGGATTTTTTAATTAGTGAAATTTATTTAAAATTCGATATTTTTTTAGGAAATCCTCCATATGTTGGACATAAAACTGTGGACAGGGATTATTCTAAAATATTAAAAGAAAGATACAAGGGAATATACAAGGATAAAGGAGATATTTCCTACTGTTTTTTTAAAAAATCCATAAGCCTTTTAAGCGGAACAGGGAAGCTTGGGTTTATTACATCCAGATATTTTGTAGAGTCTCCTAGTGGAACAGAGCTTAGAAAGCTTTTAAACAGGGACCATGCTATAGTAAAAATAGTGGATTTTTATGGAATAAGACCTTTTAAGGGTATCGGCATTGACCCAGTAATAATTTTTATGAATTTTAATAAAGTAATGAATAGAGAGATAGAGGTTATTAAACCTGTTGTAAGTAAAGCAAGATATAAAGAGGAATTTATTCAATCTGTTTTATTTGGAAAAGGAGAAGGTTATGTGCATTTCTCAATAAAGCCTCAGGAGCTTAAAGAGACAGGCTGGATACTAAAAAGGGAAGAAGAATTAAATATTATTAAAAAAATTGAGAAAAAATGCAGTTTAAGGTTAAGTGATATTTCTGTAAGCTATCAGGGGATAATTACAGGCTGCGATAAGGCGTTTGTATTAGATAGTGAAACTGCCGAATGTGAAAAAATTGAAGCTTTTCTTTTAAAGCCCTGGATAAAGAGCAGTTACATTGAAAAAAATCATGTCAGATCAGCGGACAATATTTTGATTTATTCTGATTTGATTCTAGATGAGGGACTTTATCCAAACGCAATAAAATACATATCAAATTATAGAAATAAACTTATCCAAAGAAGAGAATGCAAAACCGGTGCAAGAAAATGGTATATGCTGCAGTGGGGCAGAAAGCAGGAGATTTTTGAAAGGGAAAAGATTATTTTTCCGTATAAATCGAGTAACAGCAGATTTGCCATAGATTCTGGGAGCTATTTCAGTGCAGATGTATATTCTTTGGTCTTAAATGAGGGCTCAGGGATAAGCTATGAAAAGCTGGTTAGAATTTTAAACAGCAGAACTTATGAATTTTATTTTAAAAGCTTTGCAAAAAAATTGGGAGAGGATCAATATGAATATTATCCCAACAATTTAATGAAGCTTTTTATACCGGTAGATTCCGATTCTGAATTTCTTGAAGAAACGAATTTTTATGAATACTTTGATTTTACAGAAAGTGAAATACTTGGAATGAAGTAAGAATACTTGAGGGATATACTATATCTTTATGCACTTATGATCTGTTTGAAGGAAGTGTTGATGACTGAAATATTATTTTATCAACACTTAATTCAAACAGATTACTATGTGGTGAAACATACTAAGTGTATCTAATAAAAAAGCTGGCTTGTTAAAAAAGCCAGCTTAAAATATTATTTTATCAGATCTTCTACGTATTTAGGCAGCGCAAAGGATGCCTTATGAATTTTTTTAGTATAATATTTTGTATCCAATTCAATGCAGTTTGAAAGTTCCGCTTTTTCTGGATCATATTTTTTTGAACCTATTGTAAAGCTCCAATATCCACCAGGGTATGTTGGAATTGCAGCCATGAAGAGCTTTGTCACAGGGAAAACAGCTTTTGCATCATTGAATACTTTTTTAACCACTTCAGGGAGATAAAAAGGTGTTTCTGTCTGGGCTACGAATATACCATCCTCTGTTAAGCATTCAGAAAGCTCTTTATAAAAGCTGCCGCCAAAAAGTCCTTCCGCAGCTCCAAAAGGGTCTGTGGAATCAACTATAATTACATCAAATTCATTTTTATGTTCATGCACATACTTTATTCCATCTCCAATAAATATTTCACATTTTGGATTATTCAGTGCACAGCTTATCTCAGGCAGATATTTTCTGCATTCTTCAACAACACATCTGTCTATTTCACATAAAACTGCCTTTTTAACAGAAGGATGTTTAAGCACTTCTCTTACAGCTCCGCCGTCTCCACCACCTACAATCAGAACCTTCTTTGGGCTTGGATGAGTAAATAACGGTATATGGCTGATCATTTCATGGTATACATATTCATCCTTAATAGTCGTTTGAACTATTCCATCTAAAAGGAGCATTCTTCCAAAACAGCATGAATCCACAATGGCAAGGTCCTGATATTCAGTCTGCTTTCTAACAAGTGTTTCCCTTATTTTATAGGTCATTGCAGCATCTTCAATCTGACCTTCCTTAATCCACATTTCCATCTATATTCCTCCTGATATATTATTTCTTTAAGCAAATTAAATTATAGCAATACACAAAATAAATAGCAATCATGAATAATATTATTAATTTTGGTAATAATAATTAAAAGATTTTGTTGAAAATAGAAGGAAAATTTTGGAATACATAGAATATATAATTATTAGCTATTATTACTAATTTTAACAGGGGGAAAGCATATGTATTTGGAATTTGAAAATAATAAAGAAAAACTTATCGTTCATATGAAAGGAGAATTGGATCATCATAGTGCTGAGGAAGTAAGGAATATAATTGACGATAGATTAGACAGAAGTTCCATAATAAAATTGATTATGGATTTTTCAGAAGTTTCTTTTATGGACAGCTCAGGCATTGGTGTGGTAATCGGGAGATATAAAAAATTATCTTCAAAACAGGGAAGCATTTGCATTACAAATGTAAGTGACACTGTAAAAAGAGTGTTTGAACTTTCTGGAATGTTTAAGATAATCCATATTTATGATGATGTTCAAAAAGCAATAGAGAGTATATAGTGGGGGGATTAGATATGTACGAAAATATGATGAAGATAGAATTTTTAAGTAAATCTCAGAACGAAAGCTTTGCCAGAGTTGCTGTGGCAGCATTTGCTTCTCAGCTTGATCCTACTATTGAGGAACTTACCGATATTAGAACTGCCATATCTGAGGCAGTAACAAATTCTATAATTCATGGTTATGAAAATAAATGTAATGGCATAGTCAAAATCCAGGCTTATATAAATGATAGGGAACTTACTGTTATTGTGGAAGATAGCGGCAGGGGAATTGAAGATATCGAACTTGCAATGCAGCCTCTTTTTACATCTCGTCCGGACCTTGAAAGATCAGGGATGGGGTTTACGGTTATGGAGACTTTTATGGACAGCCTTAATGTAGAGTCAGAAAAGGGCAATGGTACTAAAGTCACCATGAGAAAGGTATTTAAGTCCTTATGATAGGTGATAAATATGAATAATGAAGCAGTTTTGAGAGATTATGAAAGCAATGTGTCGCTTATAAAAAAATCAAGACAGGGTGATAAGAGTGCATTGGATCAACTAATTGAAGTAAATATGCCATTGGTTTCTGCAATAAGTAAAAAGTTTTTAAACCGAGGCTATGAATATGAGGATATATTTCAAATTGGCTGTGTTGGACTGGTTAAAGCAATAAATAATTTTAATATGGGCTATGATGTAAAATTCTCAACCTATGCTGTTCCTATGATTATGGGAGAAATAAAGAGGTTTATAAGAGATGATGGAATAATAAAAGTTAGCAGAAGTATTAAAACCACAGCAAGAAAAATTCATTATGACAAAGAGGCTTTAGCTAAAAAGTTAAATAGAGAACCTACTATTGAAGAACTGTCAGATTTTACGGGAATAAATTCAGAGGATATTATATTTGCTATGGAATCTGCAAACAGTATGCTGTATCTACATGATACAATACATCAAGACGATGGAGCTCCAGTTCTTCTTATTGACAAACTAAGTGAAAATGCTGAAGAGGATAAAGATTTAGTAGATAAAATAGCACTGAAGGATGCTTTGGCAGACCTAGATGCTAAATCAAGACAGGTAATTATGCTTAGATATTTCAAGGATAAGACTCAGAGTCAGGTAGCAAAAATGCTTGGCATAAGTCAAGTTCAAGTATCAAGAATTGAAAAAAAAGTTTTAAAAGCAATGAAAGAAAAATTAAGTGGATAGAATATAATAAAAATTTAGTATTTGCATAAACTATACTTATGCAAATATTTTTTTGTTGGGAAGTGTTTTATTTGGATAAAAAAGAACAGAAAATAATGAATAAGTTCAATGAATTGTCAAAAGAAAATGAACCAAAACCTAAATTGCTAAAAAACTGTATTAATGCATTTATTGTTGGAGGTCTGATATGTGATGTAGGACAGTTTTTTTTTAATTTCCTCTTGAACTTAGGTGTATCCAAGGATGATGTAGGCACATATGTCGCTATAATTATGGTGTTTATAGGAGCATTTCTTACTGGAATTGGAGTTTATGATAAAATTGCAGCTTTTGCTGGGGCAGGAACAGTTGTACCTATTACCGGGTTTTCAAATTCTATAGTTTCCCCTGCTATGGAGTTTAAAAAGGAGGGTTATGTGTTTGGAGTGGCAGCTAAGATGTTTACAATAGCAGGCCCAGTACTAGTATATGGAATTGGGTCCTCGGTTATTGTAGGATTAGTTTATTATATTATAGGCTTATTTTGAGTTATGAGGAGATGACGTGATGAATAAAAGGATTGGAAAGCAGACAGTTGTGTTAAAAAGCAGGCCTAGAATAATAGCTGCCACCAGTATCGTAGGACCAAAGGAAGGTGAAGGACCCTTAAAGGATTATTTTGACATTGTGCTTAATGATGATTTAAAAGGTCAGGATTCATTCGAAAAAGCTGAAAGTCAAATACTTTATACAGCAATTACTGACAGTATAAAAAAGGCGGGGCTGAAAGAGCAGGACATAGATTATCTTCTCGCAGGAGATCTTCTCAATCAGATTATTTCTTCAAGTTTTGCTGCTCGTTCAATGGATGTACCCTTTTTAGGACTTTACGGGGCCTGTTCCACTATGACGGAGTCACTAAGTATAGGGGCAATGCTTATTGATGGGGAATTTGCAAATCATGTTATAGCAGCTACATCTTCACATTTTTCTGCAGCAGAGAGACAGTTTAGATATCCACTGGAATATGGAGCACAAAGATCTCCTTTGTCTCAATGGACCGTTACCGGTGCTGGCTCCATGGTGCTTGGAAAGGAGGGTAACTTTCCTTATGCTACTTATGTAACAACAGGTAAAGTAAAGGATTATGGAATAGTTGATTCAAACAATATGGGAGCTGCCATGGCACCCTCTGCGGTAGCTACCATAAGCCAGCATTTTAAGGATACGGGAAGGTCTCCTAAGGATTACGATCTTATAGCTACCGGTGATTTAGGTGATATAGGAAAGGATCTCACAAACAAACTGCTTTTGGAATATGGGTATGATGTTTCCAGTATTTATATTGACTGCGGAAGTGAAATTTTTGATAATGAAAGGCAAAAAACCTGCTCAGGAGGCAGCGGCTGTGGATGTTCTGCAGTAGTGGACTGTGGATATATTTACAAATCATTGAAAAACGGAAAATTTAAAAGGGTTCTGCTAATATCTACTGGTGCACTTATGAGCACGACCTCTTCACTGCAGGGAGAAACTATTCCTGGAGTTGCACATGCAGTAGCCATTGAATATGGAACTGAATAATACTAAAGAAGTGAGGAATGGGTAAATGAAAGATTATTTAATTGCGTTTATCGTAGGTGGTATTATATGTGTTATTGCACAGATATTAATGGATAAGACAAAGCTTACACCTGCTAGGATTTTGGTGAGCTTTGTAACAATTGGAGTAATACTTGGAGCTTTAAATATATATGATATCGTGGTTCAAATAGGTAAAGCCGGTGCTACTGTTCCTTTACCGGGATTCGGTTACTCTTTGGCAAAATCTACAATTAAAGAAGTTAAGGAAAATGGAATCATAGGTGCATTTACAGGAGGGATTAAGGGTGCTGCCGGGGGTATAACCGCTGCAATTTTTTTTGGATATGTCATGGCACTATTATTTAACCCTAAAACAAAAGAATAAACTAAAAATGCATGCAGCTTAAATGTACTGCATGCATTTTGTATTTAGTTTGTTGTTGTAGTACCACCAGTATCAGTATTGTTATTATTAGTGTTATTGTTATTTTTTGTATTATCAGTAGTACTTTGTGGAGCAGAATCAGTTTCCTCAGGCAAAAGCAGAGCTGGGTCTGTAGTGAAACCTTTCTTTAAGAAAATCTTGGTTTCTGTAAGGAAAGATGGTGTAAAAGGTCCTGCTAGTTTGCCTGTAAGCTTATTTATTTTTGCAGCTATATGTACATCACAGTTTTCTGTAGGAATTGTACCATTAATAAATATTTCACTTTTAACTTTACTTCCTCTAGGGTCATTTGCACATGCTGATGTAGCTAGTTTTCCAGATAAAGTACAAATGGATGCGGTGCTTATTCCAGAAGGCATTGATATGGTTTTTGGACTTAAATCAGTATGTGCAGTTTGCATGATTTTACCCCATATGCCTGCTGCGGTATTACTGGATATTCCATTTGTTACCGTATTATCATCATTTCCAATCCAAACTGAAGCGGAATAATATGGAGTTAAACCACAGAACCATAGGTCTCTTTTATCTCCAGATGTACCAGTTTTGCCCCGGACTTCGATATCTCCAAAATTTGCAGCAGGACCTGTTCCTTCAGAACTTACCGGTCCCTTTAATAAGTCATACATTATATAGGCACTTTGAGCACTAAGAACTTGCTTTGTATTGAGTTTATTTTCAAGTATAACATTCCCGGTTTTATCTACTATTTTACTATATAAAATCGGGTAAGCATATGTTCCTGAATTGCCAAATACTCCATAAGCAGCAGCCATGGTAAGTGTGTTAGTACCATTATGAAGCTGACCTAAAGCTATGGCAGCCATACTTGTTTTATCATCTGAATCCAGTGTAAGTCCAAATTTTTCGCCATAGGATATACCTGTTTTCAATCCAATTTGATCTTCAAGCTTTACGGCAACTACATTTATTGAATGAGTAATAGCACTTCTTAATGTATTAAGGCCGGAATAGGTTAAGTCATCATTTTTAGGGTTGTAGGGATTGCTGGCGGAACCATATTTTGATCCTATACTTGCTGGTAGAGGAGAATCATCTATTACTGTAGCTGCAGTTGCTAGATTTGAATCAATAGCTGCACCATAAACAGTTAAAGGTTTTATACTGGAACCCGCAGGCCTTAAGAAGTTATTTGAGGCAGCCCTGTTAAATGACCTTGCAGGCTGGACACCTCTCCCTCCAACTATAACCTTAACTTCACCGGTAGTGTAATCCATTAACACTGCAGAAGCTTGCGGTTGAAGTATACCATTTTTATCTTTTTTAGAATTAATACCCATTTTGCTATCACTGTCTAAAATGCTTTGGGTATTATCCTGAAGAGTCTTATCCATAGTGGTGTATATTTTCAATCCACCGTACATAAGAAGCCTTTCAATTTCTGTATCATCATAATGAAGCTGAGATTTAAGATCTTCTTTTACCTGCTGAATTGCAGGCAATGAAAACCATTCATAGTTCAGTCTGTTATTGTCTGTAGCCTGAGGCGAAAATACAAGCTTTTTATTGTCAAGATCGCTGATTGCCTGATCGTATTGCGCTTTCGTAATATAGTTGTTAGAATACATTGTTGAAAGCACTGATTTTGTTCTGTTTATATATTTGGAAGGATCCTTCTTTGAAGTAATTGAATAAGCATAATAAACTGATGGGCTTTGAGGAACTCCCGCAATATAAGCACACTGCAGCAATGTTAAATCTTTTACAGGCTTACCAAAATACTGCTCTGCAGCAGCTTCAACTCCAAAAGCTTTTCCACCCAAAAATATTGTATTCATATAAGCTACGAGGATTTGATCCTTAGTTGCTGATTTTTCAAGCTTTAGTGCAAGATACCATTCCTGAACCTTTCTGGTTATTGTAACTTCTGAATTCAATATAGTAATTTTTATAAGCTGTTGTGTTATTGTAGATGCTCCCTGAAGTGAGCTGCTTCCTGTAAGTTTATTTTTAACATCTATAAAAATAATTCCAAGTATCCTTTTTATATCAATTCCAGGATGTTTGTAAAATCTTTCATCCTCTATACTTACAACAGCATTTTTTAAATTTTGAGGGATATCATTAGATGAAACTACTATTCTATTTTCATCAGTTGATACGGTATCCATAAAATTACCCTCACTATCATATAATGAGGATGGTTGATTTTGATTAAGAACTGCAGCAACATCCAGTTTAGGAGCACTTTTAATCATTGCAAACCCCACACCTGCTGATGCAACAGCAGTAAATATGAAAACACCTATTATAACTTTTAAGAAAAATCTTACTCTTTGCTTTCGGGTTTTTTTAGGCTTGTTACCCATGTTTAACCTCCTTGAAATAGGCTGTATTTAATCGATTTTAAATATTATAACATAGATTAAATCAATTATGAATATATTTACTGTGCATTTATCAAACAAATGGAATAAAAAGGTAATTAATGTTTCTTTTCATATCATATAAATAGTTATTAATAATTTTAGGTAGTGATAATATTAGACACACAAAAAGGTATAAAAAAATAAAGATTAATTTTAAATTTAAGATATTATTGATTATTTTCATTTTGCTTATAATATTTAATATACTATTCTTTTATTATGACAAAGTTGTTACAAGCACTATATTAGCTTCAGCAGATGCACAAGCCAGAGCTAATGTGACTCAAATAGTAAATAGTGTGATTTTAGATGAGTTTTCTCAAAATTTTAAATATGATGAGATTATAAATGTGGATAAGGACAAAGATGGCAATATCATTATGATAAAAGCAGATACTTTAAAAATGAATAAAATTGCCAGTGAAATTGCATTAAATTCTCAAAATAAAATTAAAAGCTCAGGTGAGATTGGAATAAAAATTCCTTTATCCTATTTATTAAAAAGCACTATACTATCCTTCTATGGACCCAGAATTACAATTAAAATGTCGCCTATAGGTTTCATAGAAACAAAGTATTCATCTGATTTTGAAAGTGCCGGCATTAATCAGACTAGGCATAAGATATACGTTCAAGTTAAAACAAACATCAGAATTTTTATTCCTCTTAAATATCAAGACATAGAGGTATCAAATGAAGTTCCTATCGCTGAAACTATTATTGTGGGAAAGGTACCTGATACCGCCATAAGCCTCGATTTGAATGGTGCAGGTATTAAACTTCCAACTGACACTTTGAAGTAATGTTTACAACAGGGTAGTTATGGTATAATATAGATAAAATTCACAAAAGAGGTTGGTGGTTAATTATGATATATGGAAATATAGATGGTATAAGAGATTCTGTTTTAAAAAAACTTGAGGAGCTTTATGAATTAATTATGCCTAAAGATGCAGTTTGTAGTTTTGAGCTCGTAGAGGTTTTAAAAGAGGTTTCTATAAATGTAAATAGAGAGATTAGTGTTGCAGTTAACAGGAGAGGAAGCATTATAAGCATAGCGGTTGGTGACAGCTCCACAGTAGAAATACCTGAAATCAGTGAAAAGGAAAACAGACTATGTGGGATAAGGATAGTGCACACTCATCCCAATGGAAATTCAACTCTGTCCGCTGTGGATATATCCGCTCTTATTAAATTTAAGCTGGATTGTATTTTAGCTATAGGAATACTTGAGGGAGAATTTACAGATGCAACAATGGGATTTTGCAGTGTTTCTAATGATAGGCTTACTGCTGAATCCACACAAAAAATAAGCTTGGATTCTTTGTTTAATATTAATATACTAGATAAAATAACTCAGGTAGATAAACTAATACGAGAAGCCGATATCGAAGAAGATAATAGTGAGAGGGCAATAATTGTTGGAATTGAAAGTGAAGACAGTTTAGATGAGCTAGAAGAGCTTGCAAAAGCGTGTAATGTAAAAGTCCTGCAAAAAGTGATCCAATTCAGGAATTCCATCGATACAACTTTCTATGTGGGTAAGGGGAAGGTGGATGAACTTGCATTAATGAGACAGGTCTTTTCTGCCAATGTTATAATTTTTGATGATGAGCTTTCTGCCTCTCAGGTTCGAAATCTTGAGGAAAATATCGGAGCAAAGGTAATAGATAGAACAACCCTTATTTTGGAAATATTTGCAACAAGGGCAAGAACCAGGGAAGCAAAGATACAAGTTGAACTAGCACAGCTGAAATACAGACTTCCTAGACTAATGGGGCTTGGAACCGTGCTTTCAAGAACAGGAGGCGGTATTGGTACAAGAGGGCCTGGAGAAAAGAAGCTGGAAACGGATAAAAGACATATAAGAGAAAAAATATATGACTTAAATAATGAACTTAAAAAAATAAAAAAGGTAAGAGAAACCCAAAGGGATAAGAGAAATGCACTGCCAAAGGTTTCACTTGTAGGCTATACAAATGCAGGTAAATCAACTCTTAGAAATAGGCTATGCGAAATTGCAAATCCCAAGGATAATGTTAGAAAGGAGAAAGTTTTTGAAGCAGATATGCTTTTTGCAACTTTAGATACCACCACTAGAGCTGTACTTCTGCCAGATAATAGAATTATAACTGTAACAGATACCGTCGGTTTTATTAAAAAACTTCCCCATGATTTGGTAGAGGCTTTTAAATCAACTTTAGAGGAAGTGGTATTTTCAGACCTTCTTCTTCATATTGTAGATTCTTCCTCAAATTATGCAGAAGAACAAATTGAGGCGGTAAATCTAGTTTTGGAGCAGCTTAATGCAAAGGATAAACCTATTATCCTTGTACTTAATAAAATAGATAAGGCACAGGAAGTCATGATACATAATATCCAGGAAAAATACACGGATATGAAGATAGTAAAAATATCTGCAAAGATGGATATAAATTTGGATGATTTGCTTCAAGAAATAGTAAACATCCTTCCATATACATTGAAAGAGATAGATTTTATTATTCCATATTCAAATCAGTCAATGGTTGCATTTTTGCACAGAAATGCAAAGGTTATTGAAGAAGAGTATAGGGATTCTGGAACATATATTAAGGCATTGGTGGACGACGAAGTTCATAATAAATGCTTAAAATACTGTGTTTAGTATTGGGGGATAATTATGAGTATATTAATTAAGGATGTTATGATTGCAACGATGGATTCTGAAAATGAAGTTATATCTAATGGATATGTACTTATAAAAGGAGACAGCATAGCTCAGGTATCACAGGGTGAATTTTTGGAAAGCACTGACGGCCTCAAGGTTATTAATGGTTCAGGCTATTGTATTATGCCGGGACTTATAAACTGCCATACTCATCTGGCTATGACTCTTTTAAGAGGCTACGGAGAAGGGCTTCCATTAATGAGATGGTTAAATGAAAAAATTTGGCCTATGGAAGCAAAGTTTAAGGAAGAGCATATACGAATTGGAACAAATTTAGCGTTGGTTGAAATGCTTCGAAGCGGCACAACCACTTTTAATGATATGTATTTTATACAAGAAGCGGTAAAAAACTGTGCAGAAGAATATAATGTCAGGTCTGTTCTTGGATTTCCTGTTATAGGGGAAAGTTGGGAGAGTCAGTTAAATGAATATATAAAAAGCATTAAAAGGATAAATTTAGAGAAATCATCTATGTGCAAAGCAATGCTTGCTCCGCATTCTGTTTATACTTTAAGTGAGGATGCACTAAAGGGGGTAGCGGACGCTGCTAAGGACAATCAATGTGGGATACATATACATATATCCGAAACTGAGGATGAGCAGAATATAATAAAAGAAAAATACAATAAAACCCCTTGTGAATTGCTGCTTAATACAGGAACCTTTGATGTAAATACAATAGCTGCTCACTGCATATATTTAAGCTCAAATGATATGGATATAATAGTAAGTAAAAATGTGAACCCTGTCTATAATCCTCAGAGCAATATGAAGCTTGCCAGCGGAACTGCAAAAGTTTTGGATATGCTGAATAAAAACATTAATGTTTGTCTTGGAACTGATGGAGCTTCCAGCAATAACAACTTAAATATGTTTCAGGAGATGAAGACTGGAGCGCTTCTTCAAAAGCTCTATTACAAAGATACTACCTCATTAAACGGGAAAAATGTTTTAGAACTTGCAACAATAAACGGTGCTGAGGCTTTAGGATTTAATAACCTAGGAAAAATAAAGCAGGGATATTTAGCTGACATGGTAATGATAAATTTAAATAAACCTTCTATGGCTCCAGTGCATGATATATATTCTAATATAGTATTTTCAGCTAATGGAAGTGAAGTTGAATATGTAATAATAAATGGAAGGCTCCTCATGGAAAAGGGAGAGTTCACTATAATAGATGAAGAAAAGGTAATCTATGAAAGTATTAATATTGTAAAAGAATTGAAAAAGTAGCAAAAAAACAATTTCAAGAATGTGTAAAATATTGAAAGAAAAGTTTCATGAGCATAATTATATGTATTGTAATTATGCTCATTATTATTATATAATTAGAAATATACATAAAACAATATAGCAAAACAGGGGGATATATCATGGAAAAAACTATTTTACAATATCAGAAGGCGTTTAATTTTATTGTGGACAGACTTAAAGGCAACAGTTCTGTGCTAGCGGTTATGGTGTTCGGAAGTATGATTACTGGGGACTTGTGGGACGAGTCTGATATTGATTTATTTGTAATTCTTGATAAAAAGATGCCTGAAATAAAAAATATCTATACAGAAGAAAAAAATGTGCCAGTGCATATAAAGGTTATGAGTAAAAGTAAATTCCTACAATTATATGAGGAAGATTTAAGAGGGGGATTTATTCATAGAATTTTTGCTTCTTCAAGATTAGTTTTTTCTAAAGATATTGACATAACATCGAAATATGACAACGGTAGATATTATCCTGATTTAGACAGAGAAAGATGGAATATGGTTTACCTTGGAAGTCTATTGAAAAGCATTGGTCTCTGTAAGAAATATATACAAAATGACGGAATTTTTACGGCATACACTGCTGCAGTGAAGTCTGCAGAGGAGTTTGCCAAGTTATATGTTAATTCTTCCGGATATATGATAAGTAAAGATGCAATGACCATGGCAATGAATTTAAATAGAAATTTCAAAGCTTGTGTGGAAAATCTATTTTTTGATAATAAAGAAAAAGAAGAAGTTATTATAAATACACTTAAATTCATTCAAGATTCTGTGGATGGTTCTATAAGAAATTACTCTGGAGTATTAATTGATTTTATGAATGAGAAAGACAGCTTTTTGAGTGCTGAAGATATAGCAAATGACAGGTTATTTAACAGTTATGATATTAATATGGAAGAAATTTTAAATAAGCTATGGGAAAAAAGTATTATTAAAAAGGAAACAAGGGATTATAAATCTGATGATGGTAAAACATTATTTAAAGAAAATGTGTATTTTATATAATAAACTAATAGAACGAACTTAAAATTATAGTTTTATAAATTTGAGTTCGTTTGTCTTTAATTTTAAATTTTGGGCAGGTGTTTTTATGGACAAATTTTATATAAATTTTTCAGGTCAGGAAGATGCAAAATATAATATTATTGCTCATAATATTAAAAAGCTGATTGATGAAAACAAAGTAGAAGACGGAGAAAGACTCCCATCCATAAGAGCTCTTTCTGATTTGTTAAAAGTAAACAGCGTTACTGTGGTTAATGCGTACAAAAAATTGGAAAGTGAAGGCTATGCAGTACAAAAAATTGGAAGTGGAACCTTTGCCAAAATGAGAGACTTCAGTAGAAGCTTCAAAAAAGAATACAGTAACGGTTTTAAAAAAATACCTAAAGAATTAATGGATCAATATATTGATTTTACGGGGGAAACACTGTGTACTGATTTTTTCCCAATTACAAATTTCAAATGCGTTTTAAATGAAGTGCTTGATAGAGACGGAGCAGAAGCACTGATTATTCAAGAGTCTTTAGGATATGAAGGCTTAAGGGATACCATAAGCAGTATATTTTGGGATTATAAAGTAGACAGCGATGATATTCTGATAGTTTCCGGTGCACAGCAGGGTATTGATATTATTTCAAAAGCACTAATAAATAATAATGATTATGTGTTAATTGAAAAACCCACATACAGCGGAGCTCTTTCTGTATTCAAATCAAGAAGAGCAAACATCCTAGAGATACCCATTAAGAAAAATGGTGTGGATGTAAATAAATTTGAAAAGATCTTGATGAAAAACAACATTAGATGCTTTTACACTATGAGTTATTTTCAAAACCCAACAGGTATGAGTTACAGCATCGATGCAAAAAAAAGGATTTTGGAATTGGCACAGATTTACGATTTTTTTATTATTGAGGATGATTATCTGTCGGAATTGATATTTGACCAATCTATTGAATATAGAAGTTTTAAAAGCCTTGATAAAAATGACAGGGTAATATATATAAAGAGTTTTTCAAAGATTTTTCTTCCAGGCATAAGACTTGGATATCTCATTGCACCAGCAAAATTTAAGGAGTTAATCCAAAATTCAAAATATAATACGGATATTTCCACTTCTAGTATAATGCAGAGAACATTGGAGCTGTATATAAATAAAGGACTTTGGAAAGAATATATCAATAATTTGGTAAAAATATACAAATCAAGATATGAATTTATGGAAGAATGTATTAAGGAAAAACTTGGGGATAAAATAGACTATATAAGCCCAGGAGGAGGACTTCATTTTTACCTTAAAATTGATGATAACTATAAAATAGATTCAGTGCAGCTATATCGAGTGGCAAAATCGAAAAAGGTTTTGATTGCACCTGGCATGTTGTTTTATAAAAATCCAATGGACGGTAAAAAATATTTCAGGATTAGTTTTTCTAAAACTGATGAAGCTCAGATAAAAAAGGGAATCGAAATATTGTCTAATATAATATCTGAATATTAAAATAGGGAGATTTATTATGGTAGAGAGCTTGATTCATGTTGAATGGGATAATGCTCATGAATTTTCGGATGAAGATATAAGCTATTACTTATATCTTGAAGGGAAAAGTGCCGATGCAGTGAGTAAAATCCGAAATGTCAGCAAAGAAACAGTACAGTCACATATTATAAATGGAAAAATAAAATATGGAATCATAGCAAGGTGTAAGGATATTACCGAACTATTTAATACTGTACTAAACTCATCGAAAGCGGATAAAATGGGGGTTTTAAATTACTTAGGACATGATTTGCAAACTGAATTGGTTAAATATATAATAAATAGCTATGCGGACATGCTCCCCAGGGAAAAAGAAACTGCTGTATGGATTTTAGGTGAATTAAAGCATAAAGAAAGCTATCATATTTTGATTAAGGCTTCAGTGCATAAGCATATTAATATAAGACGTATGGCGGTTTCTGCCATGGGCAAGATTTGCGATGAATATTTTGAAACAGCACTAATAAAGGCATTGGATGATAGCAATCCTCAGGTGATATTGTACTCAATTAAATCTTTAAATAAAATAAACAGTGTAAAAGCATCCTTTAAAATAAAAAATATATATGAGAATTCAGATAAAGAATATTTAAAGGCAGCAGCCGGGAAGTGGTTAGAAAGGTGATGTTAATTTGAGCTATTTTACAATAAAGAATGAGGCGTCAGTGCAGTTTGAAGAGAAAAAATCAATATTTGTAGGACATGCAATAAGAGTCTGCAATGAAAATGATGCTCGTGATTTTATTAATAAAATTAAGAGTGAGAATAAAGAAGCAAGGCATAATGTGTATGCTTATGTTTTAGGTGAAAATTTAGGTATTCAAAGATACAGTGATGATGGAGAACCTCAGGGAACGGCAGGAATTCCGGTGTTGGATGTAATAAAAAAAATAGGAGTTACCGATGTGGTGGTAGTTGTAACTAGATATTTTGGTGGAATATTACTAGGAAAAGGCGGTTTGGCCAGAGCATATTCAAAAGCAGCCTCTACAGCAATAAAGGAAGGGGGCGTTGTGGAAAGGGTTATGGGGGAACCACTTAAAATCCTCATGGATTATGATTCTTTGGGAAAACTACAATATTTATTTGAACAGAATTCATGGTATATTGAAGGTACAATTTACACTGATAAGGTTGAAGTTGAAATGTTCTGTGAGCTTACTAATATTCAGCTAGTAAGCGAAAAAATAAACGAAACACTAAACGGGAGATGCGTTATTAGCGAAGGAGATTCAAACTTTTATTTTAAGTATGAAGGAAGATTATCAATATAAATATATTTGAAATGATTATATTATTTGTGTTATAATGTTTAAGGTTTTAAGGCAAATTTTGTGCATAAATAATATTTAGTATAATAAATTTAAGATAAATAATTAGTTAGGGGGAAGAATAGATGTCAGGGCATTCAAAGTGGCATAATATTCAAGCAAAAAAAGGTAAGGCAGATGCAAAAAGAGGTAAGATATTTACAAAAATAGGTAAGGAGATAGCTATAGCATCAAAAAATGGTGGATCCAACCTAGATACAAACAGCAAGTTAAGAGATGTAGTTGCAAAGGCAAAGGCTAATAATATGCCTCAAGATACAATTACAAGAGCTATTAAAAAAGGTGCAGGAGAGATGGATGGCGTAAACTACGAAGAAGTTGTTTATGAAGGTTACGGCCCATCAGGAACTGCATTGATAGTTAATGCATTAACTGATAATAAAAACAGAACTGCAGGTAATGTAAGACATGCATTTGATAAATTCGGAGGCAACATGGGCTCCACAGGGTGCGTATCATTTATGTTTCAAAGAAAAGGTCAGATTATCATAGAAAGAAATGAAGACATGGATGAAGATGAAATAATGATGATGGCACTGGATTCAGGTGCTGAAGATTTTGAAGCAGCAGATGAAGTTTTTGAAATTTCAACTACTCCGGATGAACTTGGTACTGTTAGAGAAGCGCTTGAAAAAGAGGGTTTTGAGTTCTTATCTGCAGAAATAACAATGATTCCAGATAACACCGTAGCAATTGATATGGCAACTGCTGAAAGATTTCAGAAATTAATAGATAGACTTGAAGATGACGATGATGTTCAGGACGTTTACCACAATGCAGAGTTCCCTGAGGAATGGGAAGGATAAGTGTTCAGAAGATTTTAAATTACGGTGTACGTGTCAAAAACGTTCCTTTCTGGTATATGTTTAAGTTTAGTTACTTCCATTAAGGATGTACGAATAGACACCTTTTTATATTGATAAATTCAGTGTAGAGAGGTGTTTTTGTGTTGGTAAAAGGTTTTTAAAAGTACTTGTTTTTGGTTGTTATATTTTTGAATTAGCTATATAACAATAAAAAGTCATATTGTTATACAAGGAAAAAATGCATATAATAGTTATATAATGTAAAACAAACATCATATTTAGTGCACTATGCAGGGGTATATTATTAATTCTAATAATTTTGTAGGGGGATATCAGTATGAAAAAGAGGGGTATCAAATGTGCATTTATATTTTTAATGGCATTTATGTTGATTATGTCAATGATTGGCACATCAGTATTTGCAAGGGGAAGCAGTTCAAGCAGTTCAAGCAGCAGCCGCCGCAGCAGCAGTAGCAGCACTTCTGCAAAGAGTGGTGCATCAAGTGGAAACTTTTCAAACAGCAGCACAACAAGTGGAACAACAAAGAGCAGCACAACAAGCGGAACAACAAGCAATACCACTGTAAAGAGTGGTACATCAAGTGGAAACTTTTCAAACGGTAGTACAACAAGTGGAACAACAAGTAATACCACTGTAAAGAGTGGTGCAAAAAGTGGCAATTTTTCAAGCGGTACTAGTTCAGAAAGCGGAACTACTAGCTCAAAAACTAATGGAACAACAAGTTCCCCAAATTCTACAAATAGTGGAAGTAGTTCAAGCTACTCAACTCCTAGTACAAATCATCACAGTGTAATTTTCATTCCGTTTTTAGGAAACAGTACAACATATGGAAGTTCACCATCTAGTGGTTTAGCATCTGGTACACCGACATTTTTAAGTGTTATTACAGATATAGTCATAATAATAATTATCATAATAATAATTAAAAAAATAATTAGGAAGATTAAAAAGCGCAGGGGGAGATAAGATAATGGACAGAGATTTGGAAAAAGATTTAGAAAAGTGTGAAAATATATATGCTTCTTTAGTGTTTGCAATGGATGGAATAGACGGGTTTGTAGATGACAATAGGTTAAAGGACCGTAAGTTTGTAAGGCTTATACCATTATTAAGAAAGTATATAGAAATGGGTAAAAAAGCAAGAACAGAGGATAAGCAGCAGAATGTTTTTCAGAAAGCTTTTAATATAAATAATAATGATGAAGAGAGTGCAGCTGAATTTGGAAGAGAACATAAAGAAGATTTTAAACAACTGGAGGCATGCGTATCATGCAAATGTTTAAAGTGTATAAGCGATTGTGATATGGAAGGCTGTAACAGATGTGATAAAAGTGGTAAGGTAGCCAGCTGTGACAAGAAGAAAGTATGCGTATGGACATTTACGGATTATCATATATCCTTAACAGATAATAATACAGGTAGAGAGTCATTTGGAAAGGTAAAGGCAGTAGTCCAAGATAAAGAATACAACCAGTTATTTATAATATTTGACTTCTTAGGTGAACAATACGTGCAATATTTGTACCCAAAAACAACTGGACAGGAGTATGGGATTGTTGAAGATGTAGAAGATTTTAATTTTGCATTAAATGCTTTTGAAAAAATTAATTTATAAAATAAAGCTATAGAATTATCAAAATGATGCTATTTAAATAAGGAGGAAAACAAGTATGGGCATATTTGGAAGAATAGGTAAAATGGCAAAAGCTAAAGTTAATGGTGCATTGGATGAAATGGAAAATCCAATAGAAATGTTAGATCAAAAGTTAAGAGATATGGAGGAAGCTTTAAATGATGCAAAAGTGGCTTCAGCTCAGGTGCTGGGAAGTTTTAAGCAAACTGAAAAGAAAATGAATGAAGCTAAAGAAGAAGCAGATGAATGGGACAAAAAAGTAAAGCTAGCTATGTCAAAAGATAATGAAGAATTAGCAAAGAAAGCTCTTCAAAGAAAGCTTGAGTGTGATAAGTCATATGAAAATTTGAAAACAACTTATGAGTCTGAAAAAACAAAAGGAGAAGCATTAAAAAAGAGATTAAATGAACTAACAGAAGAAGTTGATAAGACAAGAAGATACAGAGATGAAGCAGCAGCAAGAATGTCTAGTGCTGAGGCAGGACAGAAAGTTAATGAAATACTAGCAGATGTTAATACTAAGTCTAACTCTATATCTCTAGACAGCATAGAAAGAAAAATAGCTAAAAAAGAAAGTTTAGCTGAAGGCCTAGGTGAGATAGCAGATGCAGGTGACAGTTTAGACAAGGAATTTGAAGAACTTTGTAAACCAGATTTAGACGCAGAGCTAGAAAAATACAAAAATAAATAATTAAGTCATTAGAGTTAATTATAACCTAATAGAAGATTTGACGATATTTGTTGATAAAGTAATATTTCAATAAGCAATGACCATTGTTATTATATCATATGTGTATAAAACCCTATCAATATGTCCATAATACCCTAAAGGAGGGATATTATGGATATAAAGAAGAAGATAAGCGTAATATTTGTGTTTTTGATTGGTATATGTATTTTCAGTTTCACCTATTATTATTGCTATCATATGTTGCAAAGTACAAAAGTACAAAGCAATAAGCAGCAGGTTAATAAAGACGAGGGTTCATCTGGTGCATTATCAGTCCAATCCAGAGTATATGAAATTGTTTTATCAAAGACAAAAATAACTTTTAAAACAAAGTATAATAAATGTGGAACGTATATTATAAATAAAGAGCAGGAAGCGGGAACCCTTGTGGGTAAAACCAAGAGTGAACTTGACGATATTTATGCCTCAAGTGGGTACAAGGTAAGTACAATGTCAGATGATGAGGTTGTATTAATTAAGCAAGTGGATAAATACGAGCCAAATAAATATGTTTTGGGCATTAAGAATGGATACATTGCCATATTTAAAACTGATAAAGAAGGCAATATGTATATACAAGATGAAAACAGAGATATTACAGATATAAAAGTTGATAAATTAAATGAAGAAGATATTAAGCTTTTAACAAAGGGAGATAAATACTTTCTGTGTAATACAAGAGAAGATGCACAAGCAATCCTTGAGGACTATGAATAAATCCTCAGGGATTTTTTGTTGAATAAAATATGTTATAATGATAAAGTAATATATATTAAAATCTTTCTGTAGGAGAATTTACTATGTATGAGTATATAACTGGCATTTATACAGGGATGAATAAGGATTATATCGTGGTTGAAAATAATGGAATTGGGTATAAAATTTATACCTCCGGGAGTACTATCGCTCAGATTCCACAAATAAATGAAAAAGTACATATTTTTATTCAGCAGATTGTTAGAGAAGATTTTATAGGGCTTTATGGATTTTTAACAAAAGATGAATTAAATATGTTTAATTTACTTCTTACAATAAATGGCGTGGGAGCAAAGGCTGCATTGTCGCTGCTTTCTATTTGCAGCGTGCTTAATTTAAAGTATGCTATAGTTTCAAAAGATGAAAAGACTATAGTCAGGGCACCTGGAATAGGAAAAAAAATTGCCCAAAGGATTATTCTTGAGCTTAAGGATAAAATTGATATAGGCGAAAATGTACTAATAAAAAATAGTGATGAAAATGACAGAATAATCATTACTTCAAATGAAGCTTTAGATGCACTGCTTTCATTAGGATATACAGAAAAAGAGGCAAGCAGGGCATTAAAGGCTGTAGACAGTAATGATTCGGTGGAAAATATTATAAAGAACTGTCTTAAGTATTTGATGGGTTAAGGGGGCAAAATTAATGGAAAAAAGGATTGTAACACCTGTAAATATAGTTGAAGATACAGAAGTCGAATATAGTTTAAGACCTCTAAAGCTTAAGGAATACATAGGACAGAGGAAGGTCAAGGAAAAACTAGATATATTTATTAGGGCTGCAAAAAATAGATCCGAAGCTTTAGATCATGTTTTACTTTATGGACCTCCTGGACTTGGAAAGACAACTTTGGCAAACATAATTGCAAGAGAAATGAGCGGATCATTAAAGATAACTTCTGGACCTGCTATTGAGAGAGCAGGAGATTTGGCTGCTATTTTAACAAGCTTAAACAGTAACGATGTGCTTTTCATAGATGAAATTCATAGATTAAACAGGAATGTGGAGGAAATACTGTATCCTGCCATGGAGGATTATGCACTTGACATTGTAATTGGCAAGGGGGCTTCTGCAAAATCAATAAGATTGGATCTTCCTAAATTTACGTTGATTGGTGCAACTACAAGAGTGGGACTTTTGACATCTCCACTTAGGGACAGGTTTGGAATGCTTTGTCCTATGGAATACTATGAAGAAGATGAATTAAAGGAAATAATAGTAAGGTCATCAAAGATTCTAAGTGTGGATATTGAAGAAGATGCTGCGGTGGAGATTGGAAGAAGATCAAGAGGAACGCCTAGAATTGCAAATCGACTTTTAAAAAGAGTCAGAGATTTCGCAGAGGTTAAAGGTAATGGTGTTATTGATTTTCAGATTGCAAAGGATGCACTTAAGCTTCTTGATGTAGATAAAGAAGGTTTTGATGGAATTGACAATAAAATACTAAATGCAATAATAGACAATTTTGATGGTGGTCCTGTAGGGGTTGAAACATTGTCATATTTTATTGGAGAAGAACTCGATACTATAGAAGATGTTTATGAACCATATCTTCTACAGAAGGGATTTATTATAAGAACTCCCCGGGGAAGAGTGGCTACAGACAGAGCTTATGAACACTTGAAAAAGACAAGAAAAGGAGAATGAATGCAGTGAAGGTTAGCGACTTTGATTTTTATCTCCCGGAGGAACAGATTGCTCAACATCCGCTTGAAAAACGAGATGGAGCAAGACTAATGGTGCTGGATAAAAAAGATGGAAGTATTGAACATAAGGTTTTTAAGGATATTTTAGATTATTTGGAAGAGGGAGATTGCCTTGTGCTGAATGATACCCGGGTTTTGCCTGCAAGATTGCTTGGCGTTAAGGAAAGCTCAGGAGGTAAAATGGAATTCCTCCTTTTAAAGAGAAAAGAAAAGGATTTATGGGAAACTTTAGTTAAGCCAGGCAAAAGGGCTCAAATTGGAACAAAATTTTTATTTGGTAACGGTGAGCTGAAGGCAGAAGTTATAGATATAGTAGAAGAGGGAAGCAGAATAGTAAGGTTTGAGCATGAGGGCATATTTGAAGAAGTTCTTGATAAACTTGGACAGATGCCGCTGCCTCCTTACATTAAGGAAACTCTTGAAGACAAGGAAATGTATCAGACTGTATATTCAAAAGAGCAGGGGTCAGCAGCAGCACCTACAGCAGGGCTTCATTTTACAAAGGAGCTTTTGAGAGACATAGAGAAAAAAGGTGTAAAAACTGCATTTTTAACACTTCACGTGGGGCTTGGTACTTTCAGACCTGTTAAAGTAGAAGATATTAATAATCATGTTATGCATTCGGAATATTATTCCCTATCTAAAGAAAGTGCAGAAATTATTAACAGCTGCAAGGAAAAGGGAAAAAGGGTAATTTCTGTGGGGACTACTTCTACTAGGACATTGGAGACCATTGGGGACAAAAATTCAAGGGTTAAAGAGCAGTCAGGCTGGACGGATATTTTCATATATCCAGGATATAAGTTCAAGATTGTGGATGCTCTTATTACTAATTTTCACCTTCCAAAATCCACGCTATTAATGCTTGTGAGTGCATTGTCTTCTAGGGACATAGTTATTAATGCATATGAAACTGCGGTGAAAGAAGAATATAGATTTTTCAGTTTTGGTGATGCAATGTTCATAAAGTGATTTTTGGTTTAAAAGGAGTGCAATTATGTATAAATTATTAAAAAAGGACGGCAACGCCAAAAGAGCGGAATTTAAAACCTGCCATGGAACCATTCAGACACCGGTATTTATGAATGTGGGAACATTGGCTGCCATAAAGGGAGCGGTTTCTTCTATAGATTTGAAGGAAATAGGATGTCAAGTGGAGCTTTCAAATACATATCATCTTCATTTGAGGCCGGGAGACAAGGTGATAAAGCAGCTGGGAGGACTTCATAAGTTCATGAATTGGGATAGACCGATTCTTACAGATTCCGGTGGATTTCAGGTTTTCTCCCTGGCAAATATAAGAAAGATAAAAGAAGAGGGAGTTAGCTTTAATTCTCACATAGATGGAAGAAAAATATTTATGGGACCTGAGGAAAGTATGCAGATTCAGAGCAATCTTGCTTCCACAATTGCCATGGCTTTTGATGAATGTGTTGCGAATCCTTCGCCCATTGAGTATGTAAGAAAATCTGTTGATATGACCACAAGATGGTTGTACAGATGTAAGGAAGAGATGGACAGATTAAATAGCCTCACCGATACAATAAATAAAAAACAGATGCTCTTTGGTATAAACCAGGGAGGAGTATATGAAGATATAAGGGTGAATCATGCAAAACAAATTTCAAAAATGGGACTTGATGGTTACGCTATAGGTGGTCTTGCGGTTGGAGAAACTCATGAAGAAATGTATAGGATCATAGATGCAGTTGTACCGAATCTTCCTCAGGATAAACCTATTTACTTAATGGGAGTGGGACTGCCAAGCAATATTTTGGAAGCTGTGGAAAGAGGAGTTGACTTTTTTGATTGTGTACTCCCTGCTAGAAATGGAAGACATGCTCATGTATTTACGAAAAGCGGCAAAATAAATCTTTTGAACAGTAAATTTGAATTAGATGCAAGTCCTATAGATGAAGGCTGCCAGTGTCCTGCCTGCAGGAATTATTCGAGGGCCTATATTAGGCATCTTTTTAAGGCAAAGGAGATGCTGGCTATGAGACTTTGCGTGCTTCACAATCTCTACTTTTACAATAATATGATGCAGGAAATAAGAGATGCTATAGATGGCGGATATTTTAAAGACTATAAAGCTAAAAAATTAGTAGAGTGGAATGGAAGAGCATAAGATTAATATTTTTGGAGGGAGGTGAATGCAATGGGAACGATTTTAAGGCAATTAATGCCAATAATTTTAATGACTGCAGTTTTATATTTTGTACTTGTTATTCCTCAGAATAAAAAAAGAAAAGAATTCAATTCAATGATGGACAGTCTAAAGGTTAATGATGAAATTATAACTAAGGGCGGAATAATAGGAAATATTATGCATATTCAAGATGAATATATAATAATCCAAAGTGGTCCAGACACAACAAAGTTAAAAATATCTAAAGCAGGAATTCTTGACAAATTAAATAAAATTGAAGAGATTAAAAAGGAAGCTAATAAAGAAATAGAGTATAAAGAAATCAAGGGCGATGATAATAAATAAAATTAATCATAAAACACCTCTATTCTACATAGATAGTATTAGATAGGAGGTGTTTTATATGGGAAAAAATATCTGCATTCCTGCAGCAGAAGGAGTGCTTAGAGGATTTATTATTACTGTGGTTTTACTTTTATTATTTGCAGTTCTTATGTCTTTTGTTGACATAAGTGAAAAAATAAGTTCTGTATTTTATTTGGTTACAACATTAATAAGCATAATGTATGGATCTCTTTTTGCAGTAAAAAAGGTACAGAGAAAAGGTTGGCTTATCGGAATTTTAGTGGCATTATTATATATGATAGTATTATATTTGGTTTCCGTTATTTCAGGCAACATTTATGTAGTAGGGGTTAATAGGTTAGAACGGCTTGGATTGGCAGTTGTAGTAGGCACATTGTCAGGAATGCTCGCAATAAATCTTTGATTTTAAATATTATATATGTTATAATCAAACGGAAAAGTTTATGATTGGAGGAATATTTATGAAACATATTAAAACAATAAATGAAAAAAATATAAAGAATAGTATAAATAAACCAGGGTGTAAAGAATGTGCTAATTCATGTCAGTCAGCATGTAAGACATCTTGTACGGTAGCAAATCTAGCTTGCGAAAATTAATTTATGATAAAGCAGTAACTACTAGTTACTGCTTTAATAATGTCTTTAACCGGTTGGGAGGAAAAAAAGTGGCAAATGTTCATAAGTTTATTCAGGGAGGAGACTTTTATGTTATAGATGTCAATTCCGGGTGTGTTCATGTAGTGGATGAACTGGTATTTGATATTTTAGATGCAGAGGGGTTAAAATCAAAAGAAGAAGTCGTAAAAAGGCTTAAGGATAAATATGAGATTATTGAAATAGAAGAAGCCTATGATGAAATAAATGATCTTGTAATAGACGGAGGTCTATATTCTGAGGATTTATATGAGAAAATAGCATTGGATTCAGGGAATTCTGCTTCCTATATAAAGGCACTTTGTTTAAATATTGCACATGATTGTAACCTAAGATGCAAATATTGTTTTGCAGATGAGGGAGAATACAAGGGGTGCAGAAAATTAATGACAGCGGAAATTGGTAAAAGGGCTATAGACTTTGTTTTGGAAAAGTCAGGTCCTAGAAAGAATATTGAAGTTGATTTATTCGGTGGAGAACCTTTGATTGCTTTTGATACTGTAAAGGAAATAGTAGAATATACAAAGGAAAAAGAAAAGAATTACAATAAGTGTGTAAGATTTACTATGACAACAAATGCTACACTGCTTAATGATGAAATTATGGAGTATCTTGATAAAAACATGGGCAATGTAGTTTTAAGTATAGATGGCAGAAAAGAAGTAAATGATAATGTTAGAGTAAGAGTGGATGGAAGTGGTTCTTATGACAGCATACTGCCTAAAATAAAAAAAATGGTTAAAATGAGGGATAAATCAAAGCAGTATTATGTGAGGGGAACTTTTACTAGAGATAATACTGACTTTTTTGAAGATATAAGGCATTTAGCCAAAGAGGGATTTGACGAAATATCTGTAGAACCAGTAGTATTACCAAATGAACATCCACTTTCTTTAAGAGAGGAAGATTTACCTGTTATTTTTGAACAGTATGATAAACTATATGATGAGATGATAAAAAGGCATAAAGAGGGAAATGAGTTCAAATTTTATCATTTTAATATAGATCTTCAAGGAGGACCCTGTGTGTATAAGAGAATATCTGGCTGCGGAGCGGGGCATGAATATGTGGCAATAACTCCGGATGGAGATATTTACCCCTGTCATCAGTTCGTGGGAAATGATAAATTTAAGATGGGTAATCTTAATAGTCCTGAATTAAATAAGGATATTTCAAGTAAATTCAAAGCTGCCCATATTTATAATAAACCTGAATGCAAAAAATGCTGGGCAAGATTTTACTGTAGTGGTGGGTGTCAAGCTAACAATTATAATTTTAACGGAGATATTCATATCCCATATAAATTGGGGTGTGAAATGCAGAAAAAAAGGATTGAGTGTGCTATCGCACTAAAATCAAATCTTATGGAATAATATTTCACAAAGGGGGAAAAAGATGAAGACAAGAGCTAAAAGTACAATTGTATTTATAATCTTCTTGGCAATATTAGGAGCTTTGGTATATTCTGGCATTTACGGATTAACTTTAGGCGGATATAGAGTAAAACCATTTAGTGAAGTAATAAATAGAGGACTCGACCTTCAAGGCGGAGTTTCAGTGCTTGAAGAAATTCAGTCAGATACTGTTGATCAGGCTACCATAGACAGAACAATTGAACTTATATCTATGAGAGTTAATAAAATGGGTGTAAGTGAGACTGTAGTAACCAGGGAGGGTAAAAAAAGAATAAGAATAGAAATACCTGGAGTGTACGATGTTAAGCAAGTTACTGATTCTGTTGCAAAAACAGGAGAACTGAAGTTTGTAGGTCCTGACGGTGTCACTATTTTGACTGGATCAGATGTAAGTAAAGCTACTGCATACCTAGATTCTTCAAGTGCTAATAAACCAACCATTAGTCTTGAATTAAATGATTCGGGTACTAAAAAATTTGCAGCAGCTACCTCAAAATTTTTAAACCAGAAAATAACGATTTATATGGATTCAGATAAGATTACTGATCCTACTGTAGATAGTGTAATAACAAATGGCAAGGCAATAATAACAGGCAGCAGCAGCTTAGAAGAGGCAAAAAGCCGGGCAAATATAATTAATTCGGGTGCACTTCCTGTTACAGTTAAGGCTGTAGAAACAAAATTAGTTGGTGCGTCACTTGGAGCCAACGCTCTGCCGCTCAGTATACTGGCCGGTAAAGTTGGTATAGGAATAGTTTTATTACTTATGATTTTATACTATAGAGTTCCAGGACTTATTGCAGATATTGCACTAGTTCTCTATATATACATTGTTCTACTAGCATTTGCGGCAGCAAATGTAACACTTACTCTTTCAGGCATAGCGGGATTTTTGTTAACAGTAGGTATGGCGGTGGATGCTAACATACTTATTTTTGAAAGGATGAAAGAGGAACTCAAAAGCGGAAAATCAATTAAATCCTCTATAGATGCAGGATTTCATAGGGCAATGACCTCAGTAACAGATTCAAATCTTACATCAATTATAGCAGGTATAGTATTATACTCTCTTGGGTCAGGAAGTGTAAAGGGCTTTGCATTAACATTGATAATTGGTGTAGCATTAAGTATGCTTACAGCAATTACTGTGTCTAGGTCTTTAATAAAACTGGCGGCAGGCATGGGCTGGTTCAATAAGAAATGGTCCATAGGAACCTTTGGAGTTCATGACTTCAGAAGGGGGGTAAAATAGTATGCTTAAAATAATAGAAAAAACTAAAATATGGTTTGCAATATCGGGTATAATCATACTTATAGGGATATTTTCCATGGCAACCAAAGGACTGGAGCTGGGAATAGATTTTAAAGGCGGAACATTAACTCAGATAAGCATAAAGCAAGACTTTGAAAAATCAGATATAGACACGATAATCAAGAAGTATACTACTGATTTTTCAAGCAGCAAGGTAAATAATACTTCAATTGAAATAAAGAGCCCTAATTTGGCTGCTGCAAATACAACAGCTTTAGTAAATGATATAAAAGCAAAGTATAAGGATGCAAGCCTTACAAGCCAGGATGATATTGGAGCAAGTATAGGGTCAGAAACAAGAAATAAGGCCATTCAGGCTGTAGTTATTGCATGTATTGCAATATTACTATATGTAGGCTTTAGGTTTGAGTTTAAATTTGCCACAGCGGCAATTTTATCACTTGTACATGACGTACTTTTTATGCTTACATTCTATTCTGTTTTCCAGATACCTGTGGATTCAAGCTTTATAGCTGCAGCATTAACTGTAATAGGATATTCTGTTCATGACACTATAGTTGTATTTGACAGGATAAGGGAAAATCATAAGTATATTAGAAGTGTTGATGTTACGGTACTGGCCAATGCCAGCATTACCCAGACTATGGCAAGATCTATAAATACAGTTTTGTCAGTGCTTATTACTTTAACTGCCGTGTATGCATATGTTCCTTCCATAAGGAATTTCACACTGCCTCTTTTAGTAGGCGTTACATCAGGATGCTATTCATCAATTTTTATTGCCAGCCCATTTTGGGTTACACTTAAAAAAAATAACAAGAAAATAAAAGTTAGTCATGCAAAATAATTAGATATTTAAGATATTAATAAGAAAATCTGGAATTTAATGCATTCTGGATTTTTTTATTTGTAAAACGGTTAATAAAGCATTTGTAAAATAAGACAAATTCAATTATAATATAAATGCTTTCGATAAATTTGGAGGATAATATTATGGAGAAATATGGAGTATGCTCACACTTTTACGGACTATCTGGAATGCACGATCCCTTTCTATTAAATGGTATGAAGGATGCACTTGAGAGAATTGTAAAAGCTGTCAACAATGGAGAAAAAATAGTTATATATGGATACCATGATATTGATGGGGTTACAGCTGTTTCTGTCCTCCTTTTAGTTCTGAAATATTTAAATGCAGATGTAGAATATTTAATTTCAGATCAAATCGAAGGAGACTTTTGTTTTGATTCAAAAAATGCCAAAGATCATTTTAAGTTTTTGGGTGCAAGCTTGGTTATAACGGTAGGTTGCGGCTCGAATTCTGTTTCTAATATGGAGTCATGCAGAAGTAACGGCATAGATATAATAGTTACTGATAATCATGATTTTGAAGAAATTTCTCATGAGACCATTTTGATAAATCCAAGGCAGAGAAATTGTGCATATCCGTTTAAAAACCTAACGGCAGCAGGAGTTGTTTATAAGTTGTCCCAGGCAATTTCTCTATATTATAGAATGAAGTGTATAAATAAATATCTTGATTTAGTTATGATTGGAACAATTTCGAAAAAACCGCCTTTAATTGATGAAAATAAGATAATTATTGATCAGGGCTTGTGCCATTTGAGTTTTACTAACAATTACGGTCTTAAAGCAATAATGAAGGTAAATAAAATAGAAGGTGTAAATTATGACGTAGTTGTGCACTTAATAAATAACAATCTCAATTCAGTAAATAATGCAAGGGGAGTGGATAACGCCAGAATTATGGTAGAACTCTTTACAACCTCAAGCAGCGATAGGGCAGAACAAATAGCAAAATATTTGAAAAAACAAATAAAACAAAAACAAGTAAACCTATTATAGGGGGTATAAATATGGAGCTAAAGGATAAAATAAGAATAATTGAAGATTTTCCGAAACAAGGCATTAGTTTTAAGGATATTACCACATTACTTCAGGATAAAGAGGCGTTTGAATATTCAATAGATAATATGGCGGAATATTTCAGAGATAAAAATATTGATGTGGTTGTAGGGCCTGAAGCCAGAGGATTCCTTTTGGGAGCCCCAATAGCCTATGCAATTGGGGCGGGCTTTATACCTGTAAGGAAAAAAGGTAAGCTGCCTTATGAAACCATTAGTATTGCTTATTCCTTGGAATATGGCAATGATGATTTAGAGATTCACAAGGATTCAATTAAAAAAGGTCAGAGAGTAGCTATAATTGATGATCTTCTTGCAACAGGAGGCACTGTTGAATCGGTGGTAAAGCTTGTGGAAATGACAGGAGGAGCAATAGTCTCCATAGGATTTCTTATTGAATTAACTGAATTAAAGGGCAGAGACAAACTTGAAAAATACGATGTTATGTCACTTATTCAATATGATGTCTAATTTAGATGAAATTAAAATTGCAAGTTTTTACATAATATAATATAATATTAATAAACTATTATGGCTGGTTTTTTTAACCAGCCATTGATTTTAGAGGAGTAGCAATATGCTTAGTAAACTTATTGATTGTATTGAAAAAAACAATAGTAATGTGAATAAAGAATTTATAACAAAAGCATATAATTTTGCATATGAGGCTCATAAATACCAAAGGAGAGAGTCAGGAGAGCCTTATATTATGCATCCTGTTGAAGTTGCGTGTATTTTGGCAGAAATGGGTATGGATACAAACACAGTAACGGCGGGACTACTCCACGATGTAATTGAAGATACTGAATATACACATGGGGATTTAGAAAAGCTATTTTGCATAGAAGTTGCCAACCTAGTTGAAGGGGTAACAAAGTTAGACAAAATAGAGTATAAGACAAAAGAGGAGCAGCAGGCAGACAATGTAAGAAAAATGCTTCTTGCCATGGCAAAGGACGTTAGAGTAATCTTAATTAAACTTGCAGACAGGCTTCATAATATGAGAACTTTAAAGTTTATGCCGGTGGAAAAGCAGAAGGAAAAGGCAAAGGAAACCTTTGATATTTATGCACCACTCGCACATAGATTAGGTATGTCAAAGCTAAAATGGGAATTAGAAGATTTGGCATTTAGATATGAAAACCCAAATGAATATTATTTTCTAGTTAGAAAAATTGCTGAAAAAAGAGAAGAAAGAGAAGCATATATTCATGAAATAGTAATGAATCTTAAACAAAGTCTAGATAGCGCTGCAATAAATTCTGAAATAGAAGGAAGACCAAAACATTTTTACAGTATTTACAGAAAAATGACAAGTAAAAATAAAACCTTTGATCAAATATTTGATTTAACTGCAGTGAGAATTCTTGTAAATTCCATTAAGGATTGCTATGCTTCCTTAGGAATAGTTCATACCATATTCAAACCTCTTCCGGGAAGGTTCAAGGATTATATAGCCATGCCTAAGCCGAATATGTATCAATCGCTTCATTCCACTGTTATAGGACCTCAGGGAAAACCCTTCGAGATTCAGATAAGATCTTTTGAAATGCACCGTACTGCAGAGTACGGTATCGCTGCCCATTGGAAGTATAAAGAGGGAGTAAATGAAGAAGCAGATGTGGATATAAAATTAACATGGCTTCGAGATATACTTGATTGGCAAAGGGAAACGTCGGATGCAGCAGAATTTATGGAAGGCTTTAAAATTGACTTATTTTCAGATGAAGTATTTGTATTTACACCAAAGGGCAATGTAATTAATCTGCCTTTCGATGCTACACCTATAGATTTTGCATATAAAATTCATACTGATATAGGTAATAGGTGCATAGGTGCAAAAGTAAATGGTAAAATGGTACCTCTTGACTATCATTTGAGTACTGGAGAAATTATAGAGATTATGGCATCACCAGTAGCCAAAGGCCCTAATATTGATTGGATAAACATGGTTAAAAGCAACCAGGCAAAAAGTAAAATAAGAGCTTGGTTTAAAAAGGCCAAAAGAGATGAAAATATAGCTAGAGGAAAAGAATTACTCGAGAGAGAAGCAAAAAAGCAGCTTTGCAATTTTGGTGAAATAGCTAAGGGCGAGGCCTTTGAACAGATAATGAAAAGATATAATACCTTTGTTATTGATGACCTATATGCTGCAGTAGGACTTAACGGTTTAATGGCTTCCACTATTGTAAGCAGGCTGAAAGAAGCTTCTGATAAGGGAAACAAGGAGGAAGTTAAGGATTGGAAGGAAATAGAGGAGCAAGCAAATAAGGCTGCAACAAAAATTAAGGAAAACATAAAGACCCCTGGGATTATTGTTAAGGGTGAAAGCAATCTTCTTGTAAGATTTGCAAAGTGCTGTAACCCCGTACCGGGGGATGATATCGTTGGTTTCATCACGAGAGGAAGAGGTGTTTCCATTCATAGAAAGGACTGTAATAATGTTACCGGGGTTATGGAAAACGAAAATAACAGATTTGTGGAAGTAAGCTGGGGTATACCTAAGGGAGCTGAATATGTGGCTGAAATTCAGATAAAAGCAGGAGACAGAGAGGGAATACTTTCAGAGGTTATGGAACTTGTAAATGCCAGCAATACTCATTTGTATGCAATAAATGCAAAACCAACAAAAAGTGGCATTGCCTATATTAATTTAAAGCTTAAAATCTCCAGCGTGGATGATCTTAAGGATGTAATGAGAAAAATGAAAAGAGTAAAAGGCGTTACAGATGTATACAGAACGAAGAATTAAGAGGTGAATTTACATGCGTGCAGTAGTACAGAGAGTGAAATGTTCTAAGGTAGTTGTAGATGGTAAGGTGATAGGGGAAATTGGGAGAGGTTTTAATGTTCTTCTTGGAATCTCCAGGGAAGATAGCATTGATGATGTTAAATATATGAAAGACAAAATAGTTAACTTAAGAGTTTTTGAAGATTCAGAGGGTAAGCTCAATAAATCACTATTGGATGTTGATGGTGAACTTTTGATAATTTCTCAATTTACTTTGTATGGAGACTGTAGAAAAGGAAGAAGACCAAGCTTTATTGAAGCCTTGGGAGGAGAAGCTGCAAACAATTTATATGAAGAGTTTGTTAAGAGCTGCAGAGAAGATATAAAGAAAGTTGAAACTGGAGAATTTGGAGCGGATATGATGGTTTCAATTGAAAATGACGGACCAGTAACTTTAATTATAGACAGTAAGAAGAATTTTTAATAAAGGGGGCTTTTTTATGAAATTAAAAAGGATACCTGCCGGGATTTATGCTGCAAATTGCTATATCCTAATGGATGAGGAAACTAAAGAGGCAGTAATGATTGATCCAGGCGGTGATGTGGAGGATTTGAAAAAGGCTGTAGGTGAATTTGGCTGCAGTGTGAAGTATATTCTGATCACTCATGGACATTTAGATCATACAGGAGGTGTATCGGAGCTTTCTAAGGCTTATAATGCTCCTATTGCAATAAGTAATATAGATGAAAAAATGGCTTCTGATGATCAATATATGTTTGGAAAATTTTACAAGAAAGCAGATTTTAATATATCCGAAGGGGATGTATTTAGAATAGGAAAAAGTGAGATTAAATGTATTGAAACACCGGGTCATACTCCCGGAGGAGTATGCTTTTTGGTTGACAATCTGCTTTTTACAGGAGACACCTTGTTTTCGGGTTCCATCGGAAGGACTGATCTAACAGGAGGCGATTTCGATTCTTTAATATCAAGCATAAAGACAAAACTTATTGTTTTGCCTGAAGATACAATAGTGCTTCCTGGGCATGGACCTGAAAGCACTATAAAGAGAGAAAAGATGCATAATCCTTTTCTATAGGAGGCATAAACCTACATAATGAAAATCAATATTAAATTGAATGACATGTCATATAGATATGATGTCTATCAAATTTTCAATATATACTTTATCTCAAAAGATATTAAGTTTGGAGACAATTTTAATTACTGTATAGAAATTGGCGATGACCAGATAATTTGCAGTAAAGGTATTGAACATATAAGGGAATATGGATATAAGGATTACTTAACCAAAAAGGAAAATATAAGAATTTTCATATTTATTTTTCTAAGGGAAATAACTGGCCAGGAATATCCCTGGGGAACTTTGATTGGTATAAGACCAAGTAAGATTGCTTTAAAGCTAATGGAACACAACTCTGATGATGACATCATAAATTACTTAAAGGTTCATAACCTTACCTCAGAAGACAAAGCCAGACTTTGTATTGACGTTGCTAAGGTTGAAAGAAAGTATGTAAACAAAGAAAAAAAACTCATCAGTATATATATTGGGATGCCTTTTTGTCCAACAAAATGCCTTTATTGCTCTTTTGCATCAAACTCCATTGAATCAGGAAGAGGATTAGTAAAGGCATATATTGAAGCGCTCTTTTATGAAATGGATAAAACTATTAAGTATATATTAGAAAAAGGTTTAAAAGTACAATGTGTATATTTTGGGGGAGGTACTCCCACTTCCATTTCAAACGATCAATTTGAAGAGGTCATGAAAAAAATATACGATAATTTTGTATCAGAATTTGATGTGGAAGAATTTACTGTGGAATGTGGAAGGCCTGACAGTATTACTTTAAATAAACTTCAAAGCATGAAAAAATACGGTGTGGACAGAATAAGCATAAACCCTCAGACTATGAATAATGACACACTGAAATTAATAGGAAGAAAGCATACCTCAGAGGATGTTATAGATAAATTTAATATGGCGAGAGAATTAGGCTTCCACAATATTAATATGGATATTATAGTGGGTCTGCCTTATGAGAATATGGAACACATAAGAAATACATGTAACCAAATATATAAACTTAAGCCGGAAAATATTACTGTTCACAGTTTGTCTGTAAAGAGAGGCTCAAGACTATATGAAAAGATAATTAATTCAGACGAGTATATTGAGCCAAAGCAGAGCGAGGTAATCCAAATGTTTAACGAAACAAGGAAGCTTTCTGAAAGTCTTGGCATGAAACCATATTATATGTACAGACAAAAAAATATGGTGGGGAATATGGAGAATATAGGCTATTCAATCCCGGGCAGGGAGGGAATATATAATATTCAGATGATTGAGGAGCAGCAGACTATTATTGCATGCGGGGCTGATGCTGTAACAAAGGTGATTTTCTCTGATGAAAACAGAATCGAGAGGTCCGCTAATCTGAAGGAAGTAAGTGAATATATTTCAAGAATAAATGAAACTTTGAATAAAAAAATAGAACTTTTAAATACATTGTTTTAATAAAAAATGGAGGAGATAAAATGATTATTCAAGCACCTAAAGGGACTAAGGATTTATTACCAGCAGATTCCTATAAATGGCAGTATATTGAAAAGAGGTTAAGGGGCATAGCAGCAACTTATGGCTGCAGAGAAATAAGAACTCCTATGTTTGAACATACTGAATTATTTATTAGAGGTGTTGGAGAAACTACGGATGTGGTTCAAAAGGAAATGTACACATTTAATGATAAGGGAGACAGAAGTATTACTTTAAAGCCAGAAGGGACTGCTCCAGCAGTAAGGGCTTTTATTGAAAATAGTTTGTATAATGATGCTCAGCCAACAAAAATGTACTATTTTACTCCTGTTTTCAGATATGAAAATGTGCAAAAGGGAAGGCTTAGACAGCATCACCAATTTGGAGTAGAAGTTTTCGGAGCTCAGGGCGCATCAATTGATGCGGAGGTTATAAGCCTTGCTATGAGAGTATTCAGAGAATTAGGAATAAACAGTATTGAACTAAATATAAACAACATAGGATGTCCAAAATGCAGAAAGAATTATAATGATGCATTACAGGCTTACCTCAAGGAAAATTATGAGGCTCTTTGTGATACCTGCAAAACTAGATTTGAAAAAAATCCCATGAGAATATTGGACTGTAAAGATGTAAACTGTAAAAAAATAGTTACTGGGGCACCTGTAATACTGGATTATTTATGTGAAGAATGTGATGATCATTTCAAAGAATTAAAAAAATATCTAGATGCTCTCGATATCAAGTATAAAGTAGATCCGCTAATTGTAAGAGGCCTTGATTATTACAGTAAGACTGTATTTGAAATAATAAACGACGGTATTACTGTCTGCGGCGGTGGCAGATACGATTATCTTATAGAACAGGTGGATGGACCTAAGACTCCTGCAATAGGCTTTGGTATGGGACTTGAGAGACTTATACTGACTCTTGCACAGAATAATATAGATATACCTGATGATACTCAAATCGATATTTATGTAGGCTCTATGGGCGAGGAAGCTAAGATTAAATCAATTCAGCTTGTTAATGCTTTAAGGGAGAAAAATTACAAGTGTGAATGTGACCATTTGGACAGAAGTGTAAAAGCCGAGATGAAGTATGCAAATAAAATAGGGGCTAAATACACTTTAGTAATAGGAGAAGAAGAGCTTAGGGAAGGTAAGGCAAAGCTTAAGAGAATGAGTGACGGTGAAATCTTTGATTGTGATATAAACGACTTAGAAAGCATAAAATTGCAATAAAATTTTGGAGGATAAAATATTATGGGCGAGGCATTGAATGGACTTAAGAGAAGCATAATGTGCGGTGAACTTAGAGAAACACATGCGGATAATAAATTTACAGTTATGGGATGGGTTCAGAGAAAAAGAAATCTTGGAGGATTGATTTTTATCGACCTAAGAGACAGAACAGGATTACTGCAAGTGGTTTTTGGCGAGGAAATTGACAAGGAGTCCTTTTTAAGGGCTGATGGCGTTAAATCTGAATATTGCATTGCAGTCACAGGAAACCTTGTTAAAAGAGAGGCTCCAAATGAAAGCATGCCTACAGGCATGGTGGAGTTAAAGGGTGAGAGTATAAAGATATTATCTGAATCTGATACACCGCCTATTGTTGTTAAAGAAGATCTTGATTCTTCTGAAAATGTAAGATTAAAGTATAGATATTTAGACTTAAGAAGGCCTGACATGCAGAAAATATTTATGATAAGACATAAAACTGCAAAGATTGCAAGAGACTTTTTAGATGAAAATGGATTTCTTGAAATAGAAACACCTATACTTGCAAATAGTTCTCCTGAAGGAGCAAGAGACTATCTTGTAGCAAGCCGTAACTATCCGGGCATGTTTTATGCACTGCCTCAGTCACCTCAGCTATTTAAGCAGCTGTTAATGGTTTCTGGATACGACAAGTACTTTCAGATAGCAAGATGTTTTAGAGATGAGGATCTTAGAGCAAACAGACAGCCAGAATTTACTCAGATAGATATGGAGCTTTCCTTTGTGGAAGAGGATGATGTTATTGCTTTAAATGAGAGACTTATATCAAGGATATTTAAAGAAATTAAGGGTATTGATGTAAAGCTTCCTATAATGAGAATGCCATACAAAATCGCTATGGACAAATATGGTTCAGACAAACCTGACTTGAGATTTGGCATGGAGATAAATAATATCACAGATTGTGTGAAAAACAGTGAATTCAAGGTATTCAAGGATGCTCTGGAAACAGGTGGTTCAGTTCGTGCAATAAAAGCAGCAAATTGTGCAGATATGGGTAGAAAACAGATAGATAAGCTAGGAGAGTTTGTAAAGACATACAAAGCTAAAGGGCTGGCTTGGATAGCTGTAAAAGAAAATGAAGTGAAATCACCGATTTCAAAATTCTTAAGTAGTGACGAACTTAACTCAATAATAGAAGAAATGGAAGCTAAGGCAGGGGATTTGATTCTAATTGTAGCGGATAAGGACAGCGTGGTTTTGTCATCCTTAGGGGCACTTAGACTTAATATTGCAAAGGATATGGACATAATAAACAAAAGTGAATATAAATTTGTTTGGATTACTGAATTCCCTCTATTATCCTTTAATGAAGAGGAAAACAGATTCCAGGCGGAACATCATCCATTTACCATGCCAATGGATGAAGATATAAAATATTTGGAAAGCGATCCTGGCAGAGTGCGAGCTAAAGCATATGATATAGTGTTAAATGGAGAAGAACTTGGTGGAGGCAGTATAAGAATTCATGATACGGCTCTCCAGCAAAAAATGTTTGATGCTCTTGGCTTTACTGAAGAAAGGGCTTGGGAAAAGTTTGGATTCCTGCTTCAGGCGTTTAAATACGGTCCGCCGCCACATGGAGGCCTTGCTTATGGTTTTGACAGACTTATAATGTTTTTAGCAGACACAAATAATATAAAAGACGTTATAGCGTTCCCTAAGAACCAGAATGCATTCTGTCCTCTTACTGAGGCACCTAATAGAGTTGAAGAAGATCAGCTGAAAGAATTAGGCATTTCAGTAGATAAAGCAGATTAACCTAAACTTAAGTAAAATATTTTTAATTATTTTATTTATTGACGTATTGTAGTATAATAAAGATATAAAACTTAATAGAAATTCCTACTGTGTTCGCTGAACGTGTTTATATTGACCCAACAAGTTTAATTCGGGTTTCCAGCTCCTCTTGTGAATTTGATGCTATTGCTTTTGCCAATAGAACATTGAAGCAAGAGGGCGATTCCCACCTGCGAGAGCGGGTTCAAACATAACGCGGGATACGGCATGGTGGGATTTTTTTGTGTTTAAAATTTTTTTAAAAAGTAGTAGATGTGACCTTTTGGTTACATCTATTTTTTTGCAGGATAAAAGTGATTTAGACAAGTTAAAGACATTTTATAGACTGACTAATTATATTATTCTGAATATACAAAATAATTTAGGGGGTATGGAAATGCTAAAGGATATTTGCAATGTTGTTGACAAATATGATGATGACAGAATAAAACTGCTTGAAAGGATGGTTAACATTGACTCAGGCAGGGACAATCCAGCAGGAATAAAAGAAGTTGCTCATATTGTAGGTGATAAATTAAGCAGCTTTGGTTTTGAAGTGGAGTACTTGGAAAATGAAGGAATATGTACACATCTCATAGCCAGAAAAGCAGGTAAAGGTAATAAAAATATTATGGTAATGGGGCACATGGACACAGTCTTTGCTAAGGGAACAGCAGCCGAAAGACCATTTACCATAAAGGATGGCAAAGCATATGGACCGGGAGTTTTAGACATGAAAGGCGGCGTTGTTATTGCACTTTCCGCAATGCAGGCACTTTATGAAACGGGATGGAATGAAAATAACCTTACAGTGTTTTTCTGCGGTGATGAAGAATCGGCACATCCAAAAACAAACGCACCAGAATTATTTACTCTGGAGGCTAATGGGAAAGATGCTGTATTTAATATGGAAACCGGTGATGATAATGGGGCTGTAGTTGTTGGAAGAAAAGGTGTGCTTTATCCGGAAATGCATGTAAAAGGAAAAGCTGTACATGCAGGTAAGGATCCTCAAAAAGGATATTCAGCAGTTCTAGAATTAGCTAATAAGGTTGTAGATTTGCATAATCTTACAGATTACGAATCAGGTGTGACATATAACGTTGGTGTGATCAGCGGCGGTACAGTACCAAATGCCGTTGCAGGAGAAGCCCATGCAAAGATTGACATAAGAGTTAAAACTATAGAGCAAGCTGAGCAGGCTAAAGAAGATTTGAAAAAAATAGCAGAAAAAATTTATGTGCCAGGAACTCAAACATCAGTTACCAATGATAAATTCTCTTTCATGCCAATGGAAACCACTGATGCTGTAATGCAGCTCTTCAAACTAGTTCAGGAGCAAGGCCGTTTGCTTGGAATAAAGCCGGAAATACAGCCAAGATTTGTTGGAGGCGGTTCCGATGCATGCTGGACAGTTATGGCAGGTGCACCATCAGTTTGTGCTATGGGAGCAAGGGGAGAGTTAAATCACGGTGAACATGAATATATTCAGGTTTATAGTTTGAATGAACGTGCAAAGCTTCTTGCTTGTAGTATAACTGCAGTATAAAATTTGTGTGTCTTATAAAGGAGATAAATTAAATGTTTGACGTGAAGATCAGCAATGGAAAAATTGTAGACGGAAGTGGTAAAAGTGCATTTATGGGGGATATCGGAGTTATTGGCGATAAAATTGCAGCCGTTGGAAACTTAGAAAACTCAGAAAGCAAATTGATAATCGATGCAAAGGGAAATATAGTTTGTCCTGGTTTTATAGACATGCATACACACTCTGATTTATCAATTGTATATGATCATCATGCTAATGCTAGAATTTACAGCGGAGTAACAACAGAAGTAATAGGAAACTGTGGAATAGGTGTAGCACCGGTTAACCCTGATAAAAAACAACTACTTATTGACTATTTAGGTACAAGATTAATAGGAAGTCTTCCAGTAGAAATTCAGTTGAATTGGAATTCTTTTGAAGAATATTTGGACTATGTAGATAGTATAAATCCTTCAGTAAATATAGCACCTTTGCTTGCGCAAGGAGCAGTTAGAATTGCAGAAATGGGATTTTCAAAAGAAAAACCATCAAGTGAAGGACTTGAAAAAATGAAAGATAGAGTAAGGAAAGCTATGTCTGAAGGTGCAATAGGACTTACATCCGGTTTAGTATATATGCCTGGGGAATATACCTCTACAGAAGAACTTATTGAACTTTGCAAAGAGATAAAACCTTTTGGAGGGTATTATACATCCCATATACGCAATGAAGGCAGAGAAGTATTTGCAGCAGTTGAAGAGGCTATAACTATTGGTAAAAAATCAGGAGTGCCTGTTCACATATCTCATCTAAAGATAATGGGTAATAAATCTTCAGAAGATATTGATAAGTTACTCGAGAGATTAGAAAATGCAAAAAATGAAGGCATTGAAGTAACCTTTGATGTATATCCGTATACAGCTGGACAGACCTCATTATCTGCACTTATGCCGCCGTGGTGTTTTGAAGGTGGAGTAGGTAATTTAGTAAAAAGACTTCAAAATAAAGATATAAGAAGAAAAATAATAAATGATATTGAAGCAGGAATACCTGGATGGAATAACTTTGCGAAAATGGCAAATGACTGGAGTGGAATTATTATTGCAACAATCTCTAGTGAATCAAACAAATATTTAGAAGGAAAATCTATAGAGGAAATTTCCAAGCTGATGTGTAAAGATCCTTATGAAACAGTATTTGATTTGATAATAGCGGAAGAAGGAAAAGTTCAAATAGTTTTGGAATCAATGCGGGAAGAGGATGTTGAAAAGATAATTAGTCACAAGGGCGCTATGATTGGTTCAGATAGTATGTGTCTGTCAACAGAAGGTATATTATCATCCGGTAAGCCACATCCAAGATATTTTGGAACACAAGCTAAGATTCTATCAAAATATGTAAGAGAGAAACAATTAATATCTATTGAAGATGCAATTAATAGAATGACATTGTTATCTGCTAAAAGATTAGGTATTAATAATAGAGGCTTGTTAAAGGAAGACTATTATGCAGATATAGTAATTTTCAATCCTAATGAGGTTCAGGATAAAGCCACATATGTTAATCCTAAGCAGTACTCGGAAGGTATCAGTACAGTAATAGTTAATGGGCAATTGGTGCTGGAAAATAGCCAACGTAAAGAAGTGTTCCCTGGCAGGGTACTTAGAAGAAAAAACAATTAGACAAATATGGGAATGCTATGTATTTTAAGATGAAAATAATATGATATTCTGAATTTTATAAAATTAGAAAAGCTATGAATAAATTAAGGGGGTTTAAACTAATGAATTTACAAAGTATTATTAATAGTCCAGGTTTATGGATAGCATCAAGTTTTACAGTTATAGCAGTTGTTCTGCAGAGTACTATTTTTTTAAAAACAGCTTTGAAAGAGGCAAAACTTATTAAACTGCCAAGGGATAAATATATAGGCGGTTTGCGTTCTTCAATAATTACTTCAATTGGCCCATCACTTTCCCCTGCAATAATTCTTATGTCCTTAATTACTGTAGTTGGTGCACCTACTACATGGATGAGGTTATGTGACGTTGGGGCAGCGCGTACTGAACTATCTATGGTAGCACTTTCATCTGGATTACTTGGAGTATCTCCTACATCATCAGCATTTGGAGTAAAAGCATTTGCCTACTCTGTTTGGGGTATGGCGTTAAATGATCTTGGATGGCTAATAGTAGCATTATTACTCACACATAAAATGAGTGGGGCAGTTACAAGTTTATATTCAAAATATGATCCAAAATGGATAAAGTCATTGATGTTTGGAGCAACAATTGGTTTGTTTGCATATCTGCTATCTAACCAAGTAGTAGTTAAAACTTCAATGAAAGCTGATTTTCTCGTTGCAGCAGTTATTTCAGGTGCCAGCATGATAATTATGTCAAAGGTGTTTAAAAATCATCAAAGACTTCAAGAACTGGCTTTAGGTATAGCAATGTTAGTTGGAATGCTTGTCACTAATGCCATATATTAGATTTCAAATGTTGATGAAAGGAGGAAATGTTAATGAGTAATATTAATCAAGGTGTTGATTTTAATAAAAAATTAGTAAAAATTGGTATTATAAGTTTATGTTTTGCTATTGTTGCGAATTTTATTCCAGCTATATATTTATGGGCTGCTTATGGAGTTGTTCCTTCAGGAGCAGATATTTTAAAGATATGGGGGTTAGCTTTAGGTACCTTTGGTATATCATGGCTTATACAGCCTATAGCTTATTACAGCATTTTAGGTACAAGTGGTACTTATATTGCTTGGTTAGCTGGTAGTGTTGCTGATATTAGACTTCCAGCAGTTGCTATGGCACAAAAGGTAGCGGGCGTTGAAGCAGGTACTCATGAAGGGGATGTAATGTCAACCATTGGTATTGCAAGTTCAGTTTTAGTTTCAGTTGCTTTCATTACAATTTTCACAATAGTCGGAGTTAAAGTTCTAACCATATTACCAAAGTTTGTAATAGACTCTTTCAAATATATTCTTCCTGCATTGTTTGGAGCTGTATACGTTGAAATGTCAAGGAAAAATCTTAAAGCTGGTGCTTTAACACTTGTATTAGGAGTTTTACTAATACTCTTAGGAAATATTTTAAAAATTAATACAGCCTATATGACTATAGTTGTAGTTTTGTGCGGCATAATTGTTTGCAGAATATTATATGTTATAGACAAAAATAAAAGTTCCTCGAATACATCAAACGTATCATAAAAACCATACTATTCAATAGATAAATTAAAGAAGTCTCTTTAGTATTAAAAAAGTGCTGAAGAGATTTTTTTGTTTTTGTATAAATGCTAATGTGATATAATTATGCCAATATAATTTAGTAAGATTATAGTTAATTGATTATGAGAATAGAAATTTAAATTGAAGGGAAGAAGATTCTGTGAGATTAGGTATTGTAGGTCCTATATATATAGCAAATAGAGCGCATTCAATTATAAAGAAATATTATCCTACAATAGAATTGCTAGATATAATATATAGTGAGTATATAGAAGCCCCCAGTTTGGTTGAAAAGCATCAAACTGAACTGGATGCTATATTGTTTTTGGGAAAAACACCATATAAGCTTTCAGAAAAACTTGTTAAACAGATTATTATATGGGAATATACCCCCAGACATGGAAGTACACTATTAAGAACCTTACTAGAAGCATCAATTTTAAAAAAATGTGATATAACATCTGTTAGCTTTGATACATATTCAAGAGATTTATTGTATGAAGCATATGAAGAGATAGGATTTAATAAAAGAGATCTTAGGTTTTTTATTGCAGAGCAAAAGCTAACTGAAAGTAACTATTTAGATTATATATACCGTTTTCACTGCAATAATTATTATTCCAATAAAGTATCGTGTTGTATCACTGGATTAATGGAGATCTATAACAAACTTGATTTTCATAATATTCCCTGTGCTTTGGCGGCTCCTATCAACAACGTAATACTTAGTACTGTCGAAAGAATATGGCTTAAATACCTGGCAAATTGTAATAGAAATAATCAGATTGTAGTTATGGTGATACAGATAGATTTTCCAAATGAGTATTCTGTGGTTAAAGATGATGAATATCAAAATATTATTAATAGAATGAAAATATCTGAATGTGTATACTTTTTTGCTTCAAAGATTAAGGCTGCAGTAGTTGAAATAAACTATAAAGAGTATATGATTTTTACTACAAAAAAAATTATTGAAACAGAGACAAACAATTACCAAAATATTTATTTTTTTGAATTGATAGAAGAAAAAACACTAAGGACAGTAAGTTTAGGTATAGGATATGGTGATAGTGCACAGGATGCTAAATTTAATGCTTATTCAGGTTTAAATAAAGCAATTGGTTTGGGAGGAAATACGGGATTTGTAGTATATGAAAATGCTGAAGTTAAAGGACCATTAAAGAAAAAAACTGAGAAGCATCAAAAAATATTAGATAAAAAACTATCTAATATTTCTGAACAGACAGAAATAAGTATAAATACATTATTTAAGATATATGATGCTGCTCAAAAATGTAATAACAATACATTTTCATCAAAGGAACTAGCAGCTTTATGTGATATAAGTCAAAGAAGCATGGATAGATTTCTACAAAAGTTAGAAGCACATGAGTTTTGTGTAACCGTTGGTAAAAAAATGATGAATGATACTGGAAGAGCAAGCAGAATCATGAAGTTGACTTTCTTTTAAGTTATAAAGTACAAGAATTAGATCTTTTTTTTCAGGCTATCAAGAGAAAATATAATCTCTTCTCTTGGTAAATTACCGTTTGTAAGTTCCACATCTTCTTTGCTAAGAAGTGTTTTGTAAAAGTTAATTGCATAATCCAGAGATTCAGCATTACAATCTGTATTCTCAAGAATCTCATACAGCACATTCTCCGCAATGTCATATTTTCCTTTTTTAAAATAGTAGCCGATAATCTGTTTTTGCAGCTTCAAAGAAAGTTTGTATTCAGAAACCTGTGATATCAATAACTCTATATCACAGAAGTATTTATCAAGCTCAACTTCTTCATCCACATTCAAATATGCTTCAATATATAGAAATATTGATTTTTGGTAAAGGTAAAAGCTTTCATTAGCATCATAAAGCTTTTCAAGAGCCCTGCCTTCCTCCATGAGGAGTTTAGACATTATTATACATTTATCAGCATCTAAAATATTATTGGTTTTTACCATATCCAAAAGGTTTTCCTCGGTAAGTGAATTAAAAAACTTAGATCCCAGCCTAAAAAAATCCTTAAATGCGCCATCAATATCTGACAGAGCCTTATCGTAATCACCATTTTCAATTTTTTTTATAATTCCCTCAATTATTTCGGAAAATTTTCTTATTAATTCAGAATTTGCATTTATCTTAAGCATACTAAAACCTCCATAACAGTATTTACCTGTATATTATATACATAATTATATAAATAATAAACAGAATAGTAAAAAAAGTTATTTATTTATATTGCATTTTATTATAACGATGTGATATCATATAGTTATAATAACTACGTATAGGAGTTGATTGTTGTGGAAAATAAATTAAAGTTTTATACTAAAGGTGAAGAAATTGCAAATGCTGTTACTCATGGTATTGGGGCATTATTATCCATAGCCGCATTGGTATTTCTTGTTTTATTTTCAAGAAATTATGGCGACTCATGGTATGTTGTAAGCTACACAATATATGGAATATCATTAGTTATATTGTATTTGGAATCTACATTATATCACAGCATTACTAATCTTAAGATAAAATCCTTATTTAGAATATTTGACCATTCATCTATTTTTCTTTTAATTGCAGGTACCTATACTCCATTTACATTAACTGTATTAAGGGGAAAAGTAGGCTGGTCAATATTTATAATTGTGTGGACTCTTGCAGTAGCGGGTATTGTAATGAAATTCTTTTTTGTAGGAAGGTTCAATGTGTTATCTACTATATTTTATATAGTAATGGGGTGGATGATAATATTTGCCATTAAGCCTTTAATGTTGGCCTTACCGTACTATGGTTTGGTTTTACTGTTTGCAGGTGGGATCTTGTACACATTAGGTGCAGTTTTATACCTTTTTGATAAAATACCCTATAATCATGCAGTATGGCATCTGTTTGTAATAGCTGGAAGTACATGCCACTTTTTCTGCATATTATTTTACTTATTTCCACAGACATCATAGAGAAATATAAAATGAGCAGGCGTTAGTTTTAATACTTTGCCCGCTCTTAACAATTAATTATTACAAGTTTTTGTTTATATTAAATACAAAATCCTGAACATTTGTAACTATAGATGTGACCTCTAGGCTGCCTCTATCTCTTAATTTGTTTACACCAAACTCTGATATATCCACAGTGTATATATACACTGGTCTTATGCCATCATTTGTAACCTTATACATAGGTGTCATATTTCCTGCAGCAATAGTGTGAAGTTGAGTTGCAAGGCAAATTACAGTAGTTGCTTTTTTGCAGTAAACTCTCATTGCATCCTGTGATTCATAAACATTTGCAATTACAGGAGGAAGGGGGCCGTCATCTCTAATAGAACCCGCAAGTACAAGTGGTATATCATTTTTTATACATGCGTTTACAACTCCATCCTTAATGTTTTCAAGTTCGATGAACTTTTCTAGTGAACCGGCTCTTCTCGCCTTATTTATAACATCTATATGGTTGTAATGACCATTTGGAACAATTCTTTGGGTATATATGTCTTGGCCCAAGGCTGTATTTAAAATAGAACCCTCAAGATCATGAGTTGCAAGTGCATTACCTGCAAAAAGTGCATCTACATATCCCTTTTCAATAAGATCTGCCATGGCATTTTTCGAATCATAGTCAAATACTACGGCAGGACCAAGCACCCATATTATATAACCATGTTTTTTTTCGTATCTTAACAACTCGTAAAGGCTATCATAGTCTTTTGAATAAGAACTTTCCCTTGTTCTTCCAGTTCTGAATGAGAAAGCCTGATCAGTTGAGTTGAAGTTTCCAAAACACTGGGTATGAATGTAAATACCATCTAATCCGTCCTCCGTCCTCCCAAGCACCACTTCGTCTTCAAATTTTAAATTTCTGAATTCCTTAATGCTAAGTGTTTTATCAGGATTTACAACTACAACGCAATCCATTCTGCTTTCTCTTGCCAATATCCATTCGCCGTTTATTTTAAAATATTCAGGATATATGGAAGTAGCGTGGTAATTATCAGGAGCAATTCCATCCTGAGCAACTTTCTTTGTTACAACATTTGGGGCTGAAGTAAAATGTTTATCATCAAAATTAGGGGAATTATATTCTGGTAATTTAAAGCCCATATATTAGAACACCTCCAAATATAATTATATTTATATTATATCAGATGGGAATAATAAAACAAAAGTCAAAGTTCCTAATATAAATAGTATGCTATAAAAATAAAAAATTATAAAATTTATATGTATTTTTGAAAGATAACTTGGAATATAATTATAAATTAATACAAAAATTAGTTTAATTACATGTAATTAAATAGTGTATTAATTTTAAAACGAGGCATACTGTTATTACAATAATAAAAAGGAGGAATTTAATATGAGTTATACAAATAAAACTTTAGTTCCAAATGCAAAACAGGGGTTATACAATTTTAAAATGGAAGTTGCAAATGAATTAGGAATGGCTGATTATGCAAGTGTTGACAAGGGTAACCTTACTTCTAAACAGAATGGTTCTGTTGGAGGAGAAATGACTAAGAGAATGGTGGAAGCATACGAAAAAGGTTTGTAAAATTAAATAATAAAGAGCTTAGGGTTTTGATATGCCTTAAGCTCTTTTGCTATTTTAAAGCATATTACCACTCAATCATTTCTGCAGTGACAGGAGCTTCATTAAGTATGCTTTCTATAATTTCACCGCCTCTAACCTTGAAAACCCTATTAGCCATGGCACTTATAGGAGTATTATGGGTTATCATAAGTATGGTGGTCCCAAAATCAATATTAATCCTCTGTAAAAGTTTTAATATTTCTTTAGAGGTTGTAAAGTCCAATGCTCCTGTTGGTTCATCACATAATAAAAGCTTTGGATTCTTAACCACAGCTCTAGCTATTGATACTCTCTGCTGCTCACCCCCGCTAAGTTCCTTGGGAAATCTATACTTCTTATCAAGCATTCCCACAGCGTTTAATACCTCATCAATTTTAAGCGGATACTTGCTTATGTTTGAAACTGCTTCTATGTTTTCACCTACTGTTAGATTGGGTATTAAATTATAAAATTGAAATATGAAGCCTATTTTATCCCTTCTATAGTTTGTGAGCATATCATCAGAAAGCGCAGTTACAGTAACGTCATCTACCGTTACTAAGCCCGAATCGCAGCGGTCTATTCCACCTATAATATTAAGTAATGTAGATTTGCCAGACCCCGAAGGTCCTAGTATTACACCGATTTCACCTTTATCAAGTTTCATTCCTACACCCTTAAGCACCTGAGTAGTTATCTCACTTGTCTTGTAGCTCTTTACTAAGTTTTCTACTATAACAAACATTTATTTATACCCCCATTTCATTTTCATTGAAATACACCATGAATAAATATTATAATATATCTTTACAGTACTAATTCAATACTCACATACCATTAATGCTTATGTTTTTGAAATTTAGGTAAGTAAAAAGGGTGCAACTTCAAAGTTGTACCCTTTTGATTTGGTGCCGCTGATCGGACTTGAACCGATACAGTATTGCTACTGGCAGATTTTGAGTCTGCTGCGTCTGCCATTCCGCCACAGCGGCATGTAACGAAATAATAATAACATAAGATTAAAATTAAGTCAAGAAAAAGTGTGAAACGACAGCACAAATTTAAATTTTGGTATTGTTACTATCCGCCTTGTTTGTTAAAATATAAGTGTTTTAGAAAAACTAAACAAAATAAAGTTTATTTAGTAAATATTATTTATAAAATATTCAACGGCAAAGGAAGGAGATAAGATATGATTTATTCAACAGAAGTTGACAAAATGATGTGTATTGCTAAAGGCCCTAATCATGGAGCTGCGCCAATACCAGAGGAAGGAAAATGGGTTAGAGCTAAGGAAGTTAAGGA